>Ga0209210_1001744_pt1 | contig 17432 bp, 17 predicted proteins | sample RifGroA1_FD_183991 | JGI IMG/M metagenome (GOLD analysis project Ga0209210, IMG submission 183991) | Contaminated groundwater microbial communities from Rifle, Colorado, USA - Rifle Groundwater A1 (SPAdes) (version 2) | ecosystem: Environmental > Aquatic > Deep subsurface > Groundwater >...
CGGCAGTTATATTCGTTTTTCTTTTGCCCATAGGCGTTTTTGGGGCGGCACGCTCGCTTTCGTTAGGGCTCTCGGGAAGCGACGTAACCGCTCTCCAAAACAAGCTTATAGACCAAGGGTATCTTGCTGGGGGTTTGAATACCGGCTACTTCGGCGCTCTCACGGAAACGGCGGTGAAGTATTTCCAATGCGATAAAAAGATCGTCTGCGCGGGCGGCGTGGCGGATGGCTATGGCATCTATGGCCCCAAAACGCTGGCCGCGTTGGTACTTGAAATGAGTTTCCCCAAAAATCCCGCAACGCTCTCCGCGAAGCTCACTCCGGCGGCCGTCGGAGCGTTCGAAGTTTCCGGCTGGATACCATACTGGCGTTCCGCAACCGGCACGCTGGACGTACTGCCGCACCTCTCCGCGCTTAAAAGCGTGATGCCGTTCGTCTACACAATGAAGACCGACGGCACGCTCTCCGACAACGGCAATCTCTCGGAGGAGCCATGGACGTCGTTCATTGCCGCCGCCAAGGCGGTGAAGGTGCGCGTTATCCCGACCGTCATGTGGGGCAACGGCGATTCCATGCAACGGGTCTTGAGCAATACCAAGTCCCGCATTGCGCTTGAAGACGAGATAGCCAACATCGTAAAACAGAACGGCTTTGACGGCATTGATATAGATTTTGAAGCCAAACAGCGCGAAACCATAAATTACTTTTCAACTTTTCTCAAAGGCCTGTACGCCCGCATGGGGAACAAGTGGGTGTACTGCACCGTGGAAGCCCGTATGCCGCTCGAAGACAGATATTTGCCAGGGCAAACGATCCCTCCAGATGCCACCGACTTCGCGAACGACTATATCGCCTTGAACAAATACTGCGACCGTGTGGAAATTATGGCGTACGACCAGGGCATCATAGACGTGCGCCTGAATGCCGCGAGAACCCCGCCGTACGCGCCCACCGCCGATCCGGAATGGGTGGAGGCCATTGTGCGTCTCGCGGCGCGGACCATTTCGCGCAACAAGCTCATCGTGGGCATTCCGACCTACGGATATGAATATGCAGTAACGCCCCTTAGCGACCTAAGCTACCGGTACGATCGGCTTTGGCCGTTCAATTTCAAATATGCCACGGACATCGCCGCGAAGCTCGGCATTGTTCCCATCCGCAACAACGCGAAGGAGATCGGCTTTGCTTACAACCCTAAATTGCTTGCGGAACTGGCGCCTACAGGCGCTGACACTACGCTTCTCCAGCAATCAACCCCTGCCTCAACAACGATAACTCAAAACGCCGGGTCGCCCACAAGCACTGCCCCCGCGCCTTTCCGCTATTTATCCTGGAGCGACGCCCAGGCCGTAAAAGACAAGGTTGATTTGGCAAAAAAACTAGGGCTTCGCGGCGTGGCTATTTTCAAATTTGACGGCGGCGAGGATCAGAATATTTGGGGCATATTAAAACCTTAACGGGTCAAGTCCCGTAAGCGTTATTTGGGGTTGGGCGAGCCGGGTCAGTCGGGGAGTTATTTAAGCAAGAAGGATCTAATGTCTATCGCTACGTTAATATGGTCTTCTAGTCTAAGAATCGCGGGATCTTCGCCACGTCTTTCCCGTGGAATGTAGTCAATTAAATTGAAATATTTAAAATTCTCGGATCCTGATACTCGTATCGCTTCTACGGCATCTCTAATTCTCCCGGCCTCCCCAGAATCGTTATAAGGTGATGGTTTTCCATGCTCATCCTTATAAATCCAATCGTATTCTTTATAATTATCACAGCCTTTATATTTTTTTAGATGGCTGTTTAAATTAGCTTTCCCAATAGCCGCTTCAATTAATGTTTCTAGCTCGGATGTCCATTCTGGAGGTTGGAATTCCACCGGTTTACTATACCCCATAAAAGCAGCTCTAACTTTGAGATTTGGATCCCCACGTTCCAGATCTCTAACTCCCGTTGGCGGAATAGCGATACCTTCGATCAAGGCGTCTTTTTGTTGGTGGTTTAGTAGTTTTATTAAACCCGTAGTCCCAATCCAAGCTATCGTATCGTCATGTGGCCTAAGTTCTGGCAACTCGCTCATCTCTATTTTTTGAGGATCACCGCCAACCTGGAGAAAAAGATGCTTCATGTAGGCCCGAATGTAATCTGTTGAGATGGAACCCACGGGCCTTTGAGCGAGAAAACATGGACTTATAATCGTCGACTTTCGCATTCCTGGCACTCCGCCGATGAGGTAGATCATAGAGATTAGAATCAGGTTAGTTTTTATATCCCGCTCTCTCTAGTCTGTCTCGATACATTTAAGAAATCAATTGACCCGTTTCGGTCAGGACTGCTTCATAACCTCAGTTAGTAACTCAGGAAACTCCTCCGTTCCCATATCTCCCATTGTATAGTGGCCCCTGCCTTTTAATTCAATAACTTTTCCACCGAGGACATCGTGAAATATTTTCAAACTCTCTTTGCCCCTACTTTTTTCGTTATCAGCAGTGAACATTACAATCTCTCCAACTCTCGACCCAATCGTTTCATCAATAGGGTATTCATAAAAAGGCTTTTTGGAGCTATTTGTATCGGCAATTTTCCAGGGAGCAACCAAAATAAGCTTGTCCACCTTTCGTTTCGAATCTCCGAGCCAACGAACGAGAAATGCAGAGCCGCAACTGTGTTCGATTAGAATGGTATGTTCATTAATATCTTGTTTTTCAAATTCTTTTTTATATTCCTCATAGTTCGGTTTCCATGGATCGGGCATAAGCGGAGCAGTTGTGGGAATGCTGTGCGCATTCAAAACTTCTTTTATCCAAGGAATCCAATGTTTGTTATATGTCCCATCGCTCGGAGCGGAAGTGCATCCGTGAATGATTATGCAATTTTTATTTGTCATATAGATTGTCTTCGATCAGGGCTATCTATTGTTTTAATACTCTAACGATATTTCTTCTGGACGCCAATAGCATCGACACCCGTTTTTTGTCTGATAACTAAAACGCTTTGGATTTTTGCAGAAAATGAAGGGTGGGATATTTTTCTCAAAGTTCGCCTTTCCTATGCTAAAAACTTTACCGTGCCATGGCTTACAAGATTTGCAAATATCCTCATCTTGTGCGGTATAAATTTTAACGGTTTTCACAACGCCGGAATTTTTTGCAGCGGCGAGATTATCTTTTGATATTTGTTCAGCAGAATCCATGGTTGTTTGTAGAACTATCTTTACTAGGATTCTCGGAATCCGAACCTATCTCGGGGTGGCTGGACACTTCGGTCGCGGAGTTTTTAAAATCCTTATCCTGCAAGCGTCCCAGGGGATATCCTGATTTTATCAAAACGACGCTCCTCGGACGAATCAAATTTCATTGAGATCATGTCTCACGGTGCCGGAAGCAGTCATGGTTCCCACGGCGTTCGATAGCTTTTTTCTGCGGAGATTCAACTCATCAAATTCCGCTTCTGTTAAATCTCCTTCTGCGTTCCAGATCCAAATTCGTGTCCAATCTGACAAATCTGCTCTATTCAGCTCCTGTAATTTTGTATAAATTTCATGCAGGCGTAACTTCGCTCCTTCTCTGCCCTCAACTTCAAGTATTTTCTCCACTTCTGCAAACAAACTCTTCAGCTCCTCAACGCTCTCTTTGCGTGGGTCGTCTTCGGGTGTGTTAGGTGTCGGACGATCAGGGTTTTCTTTCATATACCATATTATAACAGAGCTTTCATTATCTGGCCTCCTCGGGCTAGTACCCCAACGAGTCAAGCCCCGTAGGTGCTATTTAGAGTCGTTGATGGTCGGGTGACCCAGGTTGGTCATAAGCTTTTGATATCTTTCTTCGTGTATGATAACACCCCATATTTCCCATTGATCCCATAGCCGAATTATATAGATTGGTTCAAGCGATTTATTAGGATCTGCCCCTCGTCGTATAGAATTCGTTCCGTCAGAAAAAAGAGGAGATTTTTCTCTAACTATTTCTAGCGACAATTTATGGGGATCTTTGGGGAAATAAACACTCAATATATAAGGCTTCTCAATATACCGATTTTTGCGTTGTTGAATATATTCAAGACCACGCACTACTTTCATAGCGACATTAGATACAAGCTTGCTATCGAGTAATGTTATTCGTTGGATTTCCCGCGGATATCCTTTGTGGTAGCCAAAACCCGGGAAGGCGTCTGTTTCATCGAGGCCATTGGATGGCTTAGTCAATGAAAGCAGGTTTTTTGTATATAACTTTCGAATGCGTCTTTCTTTTTCAGTCAATCCTGGCAGTGGCTTACCATCGGGTGTCAGTCCACACGCTTTAAAAACTTTTGCAGTCAATTCCTTTTTTAGTGGATGTGTTTCAGGCATGCACATCCACATTAAGTGTGAAAGCTGTTTTTCTTGCTTTCCTAACTCTTGATTACATTCATAACAAGCGGGAGCTTTGGGTTTGTAGGCGCTTTTAGAATAACTCGAATACCAAGACTCAGGTATCACATGATCATTGGTTATGTTTTTGACATAACGTAAACAATGAATACATTTGCCGCCGCGTAATTTTTGCATATTGGCCCATCTCAGTCCGGTTTATTTTTAGCTTGTTGTTCAGTAAACGCCCTAAACATGTTAAGAAAATTTTTAGGTCTTTCATCAAAGGTTTTAATAAAGAAACCATAGGTATTTTTGATATGAGGCCTAGCGTCCACAAAAAATCTCCTAAACGAATCTTTAATTTGTTCCTCGCTCATTTTTTCCTTTAACATATTATGGATTATAAAATTTCGTTTACGATTAATACCTTCTAGATCGGCTTTAATCTTGTCTCCATAAATTGAGCAGAATGTCGTTATTAATTCGGAAATATGCCCGATTTTTTGAATACTGTTTATCTTTTCGCGAGAATAAACAGAGAAAAAATTATCCTTCTTTTCCTCAAGAGCCTTGAAGATATTGATCTTCATCATCTCCGACATAATCATATGTTTGAGATTAATCTCGAATTCGTAGAAAAAATATAGAAATGCCTCTTGAACTTTGTTTTTATCATTCGCTTCTTTATAAAGATTATGAAGGATCGTGACGTTGTTGTTCATCAAAGTTTCTATTTTGTGATATTCCCTCAATTCCTCGGGGATATCTTTTGCCATCTGGCGGAGTCGTTCTTGATACATCTCGCCGATGGCTCTCAAATATTGGCGCAAAAACCAACGCTTTATCCGCCCAATAGTTTTATCCTTTAGCCATTCCAGCATTTTATTTTTAGGTGATATTCTCCGGTCTGCCTCGATACCCATTCGACTACGCTCAGGGCAGGCTGCGCTGACTTGGTGGTCCCTCTCTACAAATTTCTCGGGGTATCGTACATTCGGCCCTTGGCCTCAGTACAGTTGATTTTGCGAGCGCTTCGCGCGGCAAAATCTAACTGCTGCCGGACCCCCCTTCTCCGCCAACTGGCGGATTCGGGCGGGCAGGCAGGGATTCCTTTTGATTCGCGCACACTGCTGCGGGGCCTGGATTCGAACCAGGGTACTCGGCTCCAAAGGCCGATGTCCTACCGCTAGACGACCCCGCAGAAGTATGCGCGAATCATTGTATTAAGGGGCGATGTCTCCCGACGACCTACGGTGTCGGGACCCCGACTTTACCATCATAACTTTAAGGTGCGTCGGGGCTACTCATCAGACCCGGCAATTTTCAATGATTTTACTGTATTTTCCGGTTTTTATCAATTTAGAACGAACAGAATTTGCAGTTTATCTGTTTTGTGTTATGTTGAAAAGATGAACACTATTACTATTCCTAAAAAAGTAGCGGCACGAGGCGATCTTGTGGTTATACCCCGCAAGGATTATGAGGCCCTTTTGGAATTAAAAAGACTCAAAGAATTTTCTCCAACTGTTGCGCAAAAAAAGGCGCTCGTTAGAGCCGAACAAAACTTCCGAAAGGGCAAAACCCTTTCCTATCATGAACTCGCCAAGAAGCTGGAATTTGCGGGTTGATCCCGGCGTATTCAAAATCCTGAAGAAAATGCCTCGACGCGATGCCGAGGTTGTTCTTAATGTCATTCGCCTTTCGCCGGTGAATCCATTCTTCGGAGATATTCAAAAAATGAGGGGAGGAGATAATATATGGAGACGCCGCGTCGGCTCGTATAGGATTTTCTACAAGATTATGATTGCCGAAAAAACAATCCTTGTATTCCGCCTAGAGCGAAGAACTTCCAAAACTTATTAATTGATTCCGACCGATCCAAGCAAAAAAATTAAAGGGCCCGCTTCGCATTTCGCTAGGCGGGCCATCTTGTTGTCCCTTTCTCGGCGGCTTACGCCGGTGTGAAGAGAAATTGCACTTCACACTTTGTTTCTTCTCCCGGCTTGAGCCATCTTCCCTCCTTGGTGCCGTAACTTCCTGGCGTGCCGAAGATGGGCTCAACGCAGACGTAATCGAAGGGTGAGTCCGACCAGAGAACGATATGGGTGCAGTTGTCCGGAAGTCCGAGATCCACGGTGCCGATACCGAATAGCTTTACGGATACCGGCCCGGTTCGCTCGACCACGCATGCTTTCGCATTAACGCCCCATGCGGCAGCTCCATATATCGCGACGAGAACTTCCGTACCCATCTTCACCTCGAGTCCTCTACCCTCTGGCACGGCGAAGTATGGATGGGACGCCGGGAGGATTGGCAACTCCTCTAAGCCGTTGTTCTTGGCGCAGAGAGAAGCCCATACTCCACGAGAACTCAGTGCGATATCAACGAATGGGCCGCTCTTCAGAAGCCCGTTCCTAGAAAAAGATGGAGCCTCGAATTGCGCCAAGTTATCACTGTAATGTGTGATATTGAGCAGGGTGTGCCGGAGAAAACCGTGTTTTGGCTGTTGATACTCCGGACGGACCTCGGGATTGACCGTCCCGAAGTTGGGGTAACACCAGTGCGTTTCACCGCGCGCTTTCAGCTCTTTTCCGACGCGAACCATTCGCGCCGGCCCGAGAATACAGTGTTCTTGCCACCACAGTCCCAAAATCGAACCGCCTTGTGGTGATACCAGAACTCTGTAGTTTCTGTTTTTGAGCCACATTTCAAGCTCCTTCGCAAAGGGGGGGAATGTTCTGTTTAATAGGGGAGTGTTCTGCATACATTATAGAGTATCTATGGCACTTTGTCAAATTTTGCCGCCAAAGCGAGGCGCCAGTTTGCTTGGCAGCGGGTTTGCCCCTCCACAAAAACTGCCAGCATGAATATATTGACCATTTGTGCTAATATAAAACCCTATGAAAAAGATCAGTATCATACTCGTCGTTGTTGTCCTTCTTGGCGTTGGCGCCTATTTTCTGGTTCAGAGTTTTTCCGATAATGCGGGCGTAGCCCGGGATCCCGGCGTAGCGACCAGTACGCCCTTGGGCGGGACACAAACAGGCGGGACGCCGAGCAAGCAGGGTGAATCGGTTATCGGCACGTCCGTCGAGGGGCGCGATATCACCGCATATCAATACGGCACGGGTGATACGGAACTTTTATTCGTCGGCGGCATACACGGCGGATATGAGTGGAATACGGTCCTCGTCGCTTATGACTTGATGGATTATTTGAAGGCGAACCCTGATGTTATTCCCGGGAATGTGAAGGTGACAGTTATCCCGGTGTTGAACCCGGACGGATTGAATAAAGTTGTCGGCACTGCGGGCCGTTTCGCCCAAGCGGACGTGCCGTCTTCAGAGGAGAAGGTGATATCCGGGCGCTTTAACGCGAACACCGTGGACCTCAATCGCAATTTTGACTGCGACTGGCAATCCGCTGCCAAATGGCAGAATAAAAACGTGAGCGGCGGAAGTGAAGCGTTTTCCGAGCCGGAAAGCAAGGCGCTGAAAAATTATGTAGAGGCGCACAAACTGGGCGCGGCTGTTGTCTGGTACAGCGCCGCCGGGGGCGTATTTTCCTCGAATTGCCACAATGGCGTTTTGCCCGAGACGCGCACGATAACGAATAAGTACGCGAGCGCTTCCGGCTACCCCGCCTATGAGAATTTTAATTTTTATGAAATAACCGGCGATATGGTAAATTGGCTCGCCAAGAACAATATCCCCGCGATCAGCGTGCTCCTTACGACGCACGAGGATGTCGAGTGGGCCAAGAACCAGGAAGGCATTGAGGCCCTTCTTAAGTATTACGCCAAATAGTGCGCTCTCTTTTCACGAATAGGCGGACCATCGCGCTCGTTCTTATTATTGCGGCACTCGGTGTCGGCGTGTTTATTTTTGTCGGCCTATACAAGAGGGCGCCGCTGCCGAGGGCGGAACAGGCCGGGGAGGCGAAGTATTTCAAACAAAAGGTTATCGGCGCGTCCGTTGAGGGGCGCGATATCACCGCGTACCAATACGGCAAAGGCGACACGGAACTTTTGTTCGTCGGCGGTATACACGGCGGATATGAGTGGAACAGCGTGCTCTTGTCGTATCAATTTATGGATTATTTGGAGAAAAATCCCGGCGCTGTTCCCGGGAACCTCACCATTGCGGTGATCCCGTCCGCTAACCCTGATGGAGTATATAGGGTAGTCGGGAAAGTAGGCCGTTTTACGGCCGCGGATGTGCCAACCGAAAAGGAAGCCACGGTACCGGGGCGGCTGAACGCGCACGGCGTGGATTTGAACCGCAACTTTGACTGCAAATGGAAGCCGAAGAGCATGTGGCAGGCGAAAACGGTGAGCGCCGGATCGGCGCCGTTTTCCGAACCGGAAACCAAAGCCATCCGGAATTTTGTTCTGAAAAATGATCCGGCTGCCGTTATCTTCTGGCACAGCCAGTCCAACGCCGTGTATGCCTCGGAATGCGAGGCCGGCATTCTTCCCGGGACGCTCGATATTATGAACGCCTACTCGCGCGCGTCGGGGTATCCGGCGGTCAAAACATTTGATAGTTATGAGATAACCGGCGATGCCGAAGGGTGGCTCTCTTCCATCGGCATTCCGGCGATCACCGTGGAGCTTAAAACCCACGAGACTATTGAGTGGGAGCGGAACCTCGCCGGCATCAAGGCGCTTTTTGAGTACTACGGTAAGCAAGCGGGGGCGCTGCAATAAACGTGATTTGCCGCCCTACAAAAAAATTGATAGCATAAAACTAGTATCGCTCCGTAATTTTTAACCGGAACGCGAGAGAAGGGGGAATCTATGGGTGATCCCGGCGAATCTGGTTTTGCCTCGCAAGAGATGCTCACGCAGGCAGTGTTGCTTTCGGGGCTCGACAAGGCAAAATGCACTTGCGGCGCACTGGATCCTTCTGTCCCAATCACCATCCATTATCCCGCATGCCCGCGTGATGAGGCCTTTAGGCGGGCGCTCGGGATTCTCCGGCAATTTCGCCACATAGGAGATGAAGAGAATGTGCTGGAGAGATGACATCGTAGAAATGCGTTGGTGCATGTTCTGCGGCAACGACTACTTCGGCGATCTGGGGCATAGGGATTGTCCCGCCCGGATCGCCAGAGACGAAAAGCTGCTCGCGACTCCGAAGAACGAAGTGTCCCGGGACGAGAAAGCCGCAACCCCCGATTTCCCGTTCTAGTTTTGTCCCACCGCCGCTCGAGGAGCCGCTTGCTTCTCCGGGCGGCTCTTTTTGCCCTTATGGAAAATTTATGGCATATTGTTCCAACTTGTGATACACTCAAAAGCAATGAAGAAAAATCCTCAAAAAAGAATTACTACTCATAAAATCGAGTCTGGAAAGCAAATTACACGCAAAGAATTAGAGCAAAAGGCGATTCGGGGAGCCGAAAAAGCAGTAAAAGAATACCGCCGGGTTTTTGAGCGCCTCGCCGAATATGATCGAGCCTGAAAAGATCAACTATATTGACTTCGAGATTATGAAAGAAATGTGCCATCCGATTGCGGTGGCGCTTTTTGATTCTGATAAGGAGCCAATGCCGAAATTCAGCGATCACGAGCGCGCCCTTTTGGAGTCTGCGCTTAATAATCCACGGCAGGGTTTTGGTGGCGCAGATATGTATTCAACATTCACTAAAAAGGTGGCCGTACTTTATTACGGCATTATCAAGAATCATGCTTTCAAAAACGGTAATAAACGAACTGCGACAGCAACCCTCTTGGTTTTTTTGTTTATCAATAATTTTTGGATCGACAACGAGGAGGAAACCGAGGACTATCTTGTTACTCTTGCAAAACGCGTTGCCGATTCGAAGGGATCAGAGCGTCGCGGGGAGTTTCTCTCTGAGATCGAATTATGGCTCGACACGCATATGCGCCCAAGAAAAGAAGGGGAGGAATAGAAAAATTAAACCCCGGATGCGGGGGATATTTAATTCGTACAAATCGCCGTATAATTAACTTTTATGGTGAAACACATCTTTCGCGTTGCCATTCCCCCAAAATATCTGACCGCAGGCGGCATCATTCTTGCCGCGGTCCTTGTGGGATTCGGTGGATACCGATATTGGACGTTATACCGGTATAATAACCTCCTTGAAGAACGATTTGCGGAATCCGAGAACACGATGCTCGAACTTCGCGTGTGGCTTGTTTCTTCAACGCGGGACAATGCGGATCTCACGCAAATACTTGAGCGTGAAATAGGAAAGAACAATCTTTTCGAATCGCAGATACAGGATATTTCGGGAACAGTTGGGGCGCTCAAAAAACTAAGCGAAGTCGACCGCGAACTTTTGAAAAAATACTCCAAGGTCTATTTTCTGAACGAAAATTATGTGCCCAAAGAACTTACGAGCGTTGACGCGCAGTATCTTTTCAATAAAACCAAACCACAGCTTATCCATTCGCGGATGTTGCCGTTCCTCGCGCGGATGCTCGACACGGCAAAACAGGAAGGCATAGAACTGCAGATCGTTTCCGCATACCGCTCGTTCTATGGCCAGCAATCCGTAAAGACCGGATACGAGATAACCTATGGCGCGGGGACCGCGAATCAATTTTCCGCCGAGCAGGGATATTCGGAGCATCAGCTGGGCACCGCCGTGGACGTGACGGACCCGAAAACCAAGGGCTTATATGCAAGTTTTTCGAAATCGGCATCCTATGCGTGGCTTCTTGAGAACGCGCACCGGTTCGGATTTATTCTCTCGTATCCCAAAAGTAATTCATACTACACATTCGAGCCGTGGCATTGGCGGTTTGTGGGCGTTGCTTTGGCGGGCGCGCTCCACGACAAAAACGAATATTTTTACAACATGAACCAAACCGAAATTGATAAGTATCTTATTTCCTTTTTTGATTAACCCCGTTAGAGACCCGCCCCCCAGGGTCCTCCGGGCGTGCTTGCGCGTGGGCGAGATTTCTAACGGGGTTTACCCTGCGTCTTTTCCTCTATGGACTCATTCGTGCGAATGAGTCCATGAAAAGAAAGGGATAGGGGAAAGAAGAAATTATGAGATGACGTAGAAAGAGGACTGGGCTTGTCTAGCACTATGACATGTCATAGTAGTGGGATAGAGAAACTTAGTAGTTTATTTTTTGCTCCTCGCGTGGCAGGTGCGTTCGGACTTCAAAAAAGAACTGAATTAATTTAGCTCTTTTTTTTCCACTCCACGAGCTTGCCGGCTTTAATTTCGATCTGGTCCGCGAGGCGGAGAAAACGAGAGGTGTTCTTCGCGACGGGGAAATGCCGCGAGTAGTCCAGGGCGTCGTTCACATCCCATAGATCTTTCTCCGACGTGAGCCACGCTTCGCCGTAACGGAGCAGGCTAAAGGGCGCCGAATGGCTGCGGAGCGTCTTTACGCCGTTGTCCAAAAAATATTCGTTGAAATAGGACATTGCGAGTTCGCGCGGAGTTTTATAGACCGCGTCGCGGTATCGCAAAACGGCATGGTTGGTTTTGCTTATGGCGCCCCAGCGGTTGCCCCGCCGGAAAAGCGCCACTGCATGGTCCATATCCTTATTGGTGGTTTTCAAATCCATAAGGAGCGGTTCCTCGCCGTGGTACCAGAGCATGGCGGCGGCGAGAAGCGCGCCTTCCATACAGTGCGCTTTTTTTTGCCGTAGCGTGGAAAGCGGGGACCGGCACGTTTCTCCATCCCGCTCGAAGTTGATGGGGATCCGGTTCACGAAGCCCTGGATCTTCCCGGGAGTATCGAGCTTTTTGAATATATTAAATTCCTTGTGGCTTAATTTCGGGAACCGGCGCATACGCTCATTATACAGGAAATTTGTGATATGATAATCGGAAAGGTCGGTATTAGCGTGTCATGTGTCAGGTATCATGTTTCAAGAAAATCCCTCTTGTGTTGCATGACGCGTGATACTTGACACTTGAAACAATAATGCGCAAACCATACATTGCGGACAAATTAAAAATAGAGAAGGACCGGGATGGGCTTTCGCTCAAGATGCTCCAAGAGCACTTTAAGCTCTACGAGGGGTATGTAAAAAAGTCGAACGAGATACAAGAAAAGGTAAAAAGCGCGGATAAGAGCGAGGCGCAGGCAACATACAGTTTTATCGGGGAGTTAAAGCGGCAGGAAACATTTGCCGTGAATGGGATGAAGCTCCACGAAACGTATTTCGCGCATCTCTCGGGCGATGGAGAGCCGAAGGGCGAGCTTGTGCTGATGATAGAGAACGATTTCGGTTCTCTGGACGAGTGGAAGCTCGAGATGGTGGCAACGGCGCTTTCCGCGCGCGGGTGGGCTATCCTTGCGTTCGATTTCCGCGACAACGCGCTCCATATTTACGGTTCGGATGCGCATAACGTCGGCGCCGTCTGGGGAGCCATCCCTGTTATCGTTTTGGACGTGTACGAACACGCCTATATTATGGACTACGGCATCAACCGGAAGTCATATCTCGACGCGTTTTTCAAGAATCTGGATTGGGAATATGCGAACGCAATTGTGAGGGAATACGGATTGGCGGAGAAGCACGGCAAGTAAAAATTAGCCAGCAGACATAGAACATCCTTACAAACTTGAGTTTGTAAGGATGTTCTATGGTAGTTCAGTAGTTAGTAGAAAGCTCCGACGTTTCAGTCGGAGCCCCGACCCTGCGGCGTCGGGGTAGGGGAATAGTCGCGATTGTTTGCAACTGTCTTTTGCTATAATAAAGGAGGTGAATTTTATGGCGGGTTTCAAAAACAGGCCAATTTTGGGTTTTCTTTCATTCGCATTTGCACTTGCGGCTTTGATGTTTCTTGCCCGGGCTTATGCGGCGGTTCCCCAGATCATTAATTACCAAGGGCGGCTTGAGGACGCAAGCGGGAATCTGCAGGGGGGCTCCTCCGGCGCCAATTTCGATTTCAAGTTCTCGATATGGAATGTCTCGTCAACCGGTTCCGGCACGCGGCTCTGGCCTTCTGCGGCTCCGGCATCAACGACGCACAAAGTTACGAGTGGTGTTTTCGACGCGCGATTGGGGGACGCCGCGCAGGGTTTTTCCGCACTTGATCTGGATTTCAATACGTCATCCATTTATTACCTGCAGATAGATGTTTATAGCACTTCGAGCGCCGATTTTGAAACGCTTTCGCCACGGCAGGCGATCGTCGCCTCCGGATTTGCGATCAATGCCGATACAGTTGACGGCGCGCACGCCGGAACGTCGGCGAATAATGTTTTAGCGCTCGATCCTTCGGGCGGTATTAATCTTCCAAGCGGGAGCTCTACATTCGCGGGGGCGGTGGCGTTGAACAGCACTTTAAATGTCGGCGGCGTAACGACGCTTGCCGGTTTTACATTCACGAATGCGACGGGGACGGGGAATCTCCAGATCGCGACACTCGTCGCCACCGGGGTGTCTTCTCTCCAGGGGCTTACATTCACGAATGCCACCGGAACCGGGAATATTCAAACCGCGACAGCGAATGTCACCGGGCAGTCAACTTTTGCGTCGGTTTCTTCCACAAACTTCACTGCGAGCGGATATGGAACATTCCCGACACTCGGATTTACGAACGCATCAGGCACGAATCAAACACTCTCGGGATATTTTGGAGTTTCCGGACAGAGCAACTTGGAAAACGTTTCGTCTACAAACCTCACCGCCTCCGGCTATGGTACCTTCCCGACATTGAATTCCACAAACGCGGCTCTCGCTAATGTATCTTCGACCAATGTGACTGCGAGCGGATATCTCCAGACGGTTACGTTGAACGCTTCTGGACAAAGCACCCTTGCCTCGGTTTCCTCCACGAATCTCACGGCCTCTGGATTTTTGCAGGGTACCTTGTTGGATATTTCCGGCCAAACGATCCTTGCCGCGGTTTCGTCAACTAATATCACCGCAAGCGGGTATGGCATATTCCAAACGCTTGGATTCACCAACGCATCCGGAACGAATCTTACCGCAAGCGGATTTCTTGAAGGGGCATCTCTCAATATCTCCGGCGCGTCTACGCTCTCAACGATCACCGGAGCGACAACAACGCTCACGGGAACGCTTTCCGCAAACCTCGCCTATCTTACCACCACCTCAACGGTGGAAGGGGATCGGCTGATTCTCGCCTCGGACGGAACAGACCAGACGCTCCAGTGGTCGCGCGACGGAAATGGCGATGCGGCTTCGGGGAGGCTCCGTTTTAATGACGCATCTTCGACGAACATTGTTGACATCTATCCCGCGACTTCATCGGGGCGGGGAGTGGCGGTGCGAGGAAGAATGCTCGTAGGGCAAGGCACTTCTCTTTCGGGGGCCGACCCGGGTGTGAACAACAGCCTCTTTGTGATAGCCGAGGATTTTTCCGATACTTCAGGAGGGTGGGCAAACGGTTTTAGGTCTTATGCGGTGTTGGATGGCGATACTGGCGTGGCAGGGCAGGGAACCATTACGGTTGGAAATTATAGTGTGGCTTTTTCAAGCGGATTTGACTCGACTGACGGCGCGGGTACGTCTTCTACGGTAGATATTATTGGACAAAACGTCGCCATGAGTGGCAATGCAGGAGCGATGATCGGCTCCGTGAGAGAACTTTCTCTTTTCCAGGGCAGTATGAATGCCACAATTGGCGCAGGAAGCCCGCAATGGACGGAAGTACGGGGATTGGATTTGGGCCAAACTGTGACCGTGAATGGCGCTGTACCCTTACGCAACATTGGCATCAAGGTAACGGGTTCGAAAAACGGCACAACCGTCTGGGATGCGCTGTTCGGAACGAACGGCGTGCAGGTGAGCGGCGCGGGGAAACTTATTTTTGGAGGAACGGGAGGGACGGCCAGTAACGCGAGCACGAAGGGGAGCAATTATATCGCCTCGGGGGCGGCGGCGACCGTGGCATCGAATACTATCGTGTTCGGGATGTACAACGCGAATCAATACCGGATGTCTTCCACTTCGATAGACGCGATCACGACGAACGCGAAGGACTTGGGGACGACGGCGATAAAGTGGCGGAATCTTTATCTTGCGGGAAGCTCGACGATCGGGGGAACGCTTGCGGTAGCGACCACGACGCAGTTCAGCGCCACAACGACCCTCACGGTTTGCGCGCAAAACAATTGCACGGTGCCCACAACCGCAAGCACAACAGACACCGTTGCGTTTTTTGCTTCTGCCGATGGCTCGGCCACCGCGAACTCGATCATCGCCCGCGGCTCGATCTATGGAGGGCAGGCGGATATCGGCGAATTCGTTCACATTGTCGGCTCCGCCGAAAATTATGAAGCGGGCGATCTTCTTTCCATATCCGTTGCGGAGCCGAGGAAATTCGAAAGATCGGCAGTGGCGTACGACGAAAAGCTTGTCGGAATTGTTACCAAGACCGCCGGGCTTGTGGCGGGCGGCGGCGACGATAATCGCGGCTCTATCATTATGGCGCTCGCGGGACGCTTGCCGATAAAGGTGAGCGGGCAAAACGGGCCGATCGCGGTAGGGGATTATCTTGCCGCGTCCGATGTTCCGGGGTATGCGATGAAGGCCGTCGAAGAAGGGAAGGTGATCGCCATCGCGATGGAAGCGTTTTCGGGGGCAACATCGGGCGATAGCGGTAAAATTCTTGCGTTCATCGCTCCGCAATGGTACGCGGGGAGCAATGGCAGTAAAGTCGGCTCGACCCTCCAGGGTTCCGGGGCAGTTGTCCAGGGCGGAACCTCAAGCGTTATCAATAATTATAATCTTGACCCTTCCGCGGCGATCACATTTAGCGATTTGACGGTTAAAAAACTTACTGTTGGTTCTTCGGATGAGCCGGCGGGATTCACGATGTTCGATACGAAAACAAAAGAGCCGTTCTGTATAATCATCGAAGACGGTGTCTTGAAAACGATACCCGGCGTGTGCAGTACTGCCACATCTACTCCGCCAACCCCGACGGCACCTCCGGATCAAGCTGGCGAACCTCCGCCGCCTACTTCTACATCCACTCTGCCCGCTGATGATTCTCTACCGCCGGAACCGCTTCCTTCCGCGACAAGCACGCCTTCGGAACCGCCGCCGGAACTTCCTTCGGAAAACGCTTCTACCACTCCGACGATTCCAGATTCTGAAAACGCTTCTTCCACGAGCGGGGTTGGTGAATAGTTGATAGATATTTTCTAAGAATGGTATTATAAGCATATATGGAACCGGTCGTGAATTTGCGGAAAAGATTGGAAGGGGAAGACAATTCGGGTTCTGTAGCGCCAATGGATAAGTGGTTTGGCATGCGTTTTATTGTGTCCGCACTTTTTATTCTCGTGGTTCTTTTTGCTGCGGGCGTATTTTCGCGCGATTTTCCCAAGGTGGACAAGAACAAATGGCAGGCGGTTTTTTTGAACAACAATCAGGTATATTTCGGCCACATAAAGAATGAAGAGGGCGGTTATATTGCGCTTACCAATATTTTTTACCTGCGTGCAGCGGAGCCGCTTCAGCAGGGTTCACAAGGCGAGCCACAGTTGAGCCTGGTGAAGCTTGGGAGCGAATTGCATGGGCCGGAGGATATGATGCATATTCCCAAGAATGTGATACTTTTCTGGGAAGATCTTAAGGACGATTCGCAGGTAGTGCAGACAATTAAGGGTGCTGCCGTTTCTCCACAACAATAAGCCCTCCTAAATTTTCCGAAGGAAAACTTGGGAGGGTAAGCCCCGTTAGGGCTAGGCCGTCCCCGAGCCCCGTTAGAAGTAAGATGCCAATGGCATCTGCCAATCCGCAAGCGGATTGGACTTCTAACGGGGTGAAGTATAATAAGGAGGTGCGGATATTCGCCCTCCTTATTAGTTTTTTTGTCTTGTTTCTTCCGGCTGTAGGAAAAGCCGATCTTGCCACTTCGACGAATTTCATTTTGGAACGCGGCGTTATCGATACCGGCGGAAGCCATGCGACCTCGAGCGGGTATGGGCTAGAAACGAGCATCGGCCAGCCGGGAACCGGAATATCTTCGAGCACTTCTTTTATATTGCGCGGAGGTTTTTTGAATTTTTCTGTCTCCGTTCCTTCCGCGGCAACGACAACACCAACTTCGACCGCAACAACCTCCGCTCCCGGAGGGAATACGGGGTTTTCCGCGCCCGGGGCGCCCGCTA
>Ga0209210_1001750_pt1 | contig 17394 bp, 16 predicted proteins | sample RifGroA1_FD_183991 | JGI IMG/M metagenome (GOLD analysis project Ga0209210, IMG submission 183991) | Contaminated groundwater microbial communities from Rifle, Colorado, USA - Rifle Groundwater A1 (SPAdes) (version 2) | ecosystem: Environmental > Aquatic > Deep subsurface > Groundwater >...
AAAAATACGGGCTATACTTAAATATATTTCGGGGAGAACCAGCTATCTCCGCGTTCGATTGGCATATCACCCCTAACCACAGCTCATCCCAGCCACTTGCAACTGACACGGGTTCGGGCCTCCATCCCGCGTTAGCGGGACTTCACCCTGGCCATGGCTAGCTCACGCGGTTTCGGGTCGTATACTAAGCGCAAACGCGCTATTAACGCTCGCTTTCACTTCGCCTACCCCCGCTAAGCGGGGTTAAACACGCGCCTAGCATACACTCACCGGTTCATTCTTCAATAGGCACGCGGTCACCCAGCGAAGCTTTCAGCTTCGCAGTTTTAAGTTATAAATCATAAGTTATAAATCAATTTATAACTTGGTACTTAGCACTTATAACTTTCTGCGAGGCCCAAAGCCTCGCTCGGCTCCCACTGCTTGTTAGCGTCTAATTTCAGAAACTTTTCATTCCCCTCTCGGGGTACTCTTTCACCTTTCCCTCACGGTACTAGTTCACTATCGGTCGCAACACATATTTAGCCTTAGCACATGGTCGTGCCGGATTCCTACAGGATTTCGCGTGTCCCGTAGTACTCGGGATACTCATAGGGCTTTTTCAAGTTTCGCATACTGGGCTTTCACCACCTATGGCCAATCATTCCAGATTGTTCTGCTACTTTAACAAGTCCCACATCTGAGTCCCACAACCCCTTGCCCGCAGGGCAAGGAAATCCGAAATTCTAAATCCGAAATCCAAAACAAATTCTAATTCTCAAAATCCTAAATTCAAAAAGTTTTGTACATTTGAAATTTGATTTTTGTTATTGTTTCGATTTTCGAAATTCGTGCTTCGAATTTACTTGTCCTTTGGACAAGGTTTAGGCTTTTCCGCTTTCGCTCGCCGCTACTTACGGAATCACAATTTGTTTTCTTTTCCTCGCCTTACTTAGATGTTTCAGTTCAGGCGGTACCCCTCCTTAAACTTATTAATTCGTAAAAGGATCGGCCAAATGGCCGGGGTTTCCCCATTCGGAAATCGCCGGGTCAATGCTTGACGGCAGCTAACCGGCGCTTATCGCAGCCCTCCACGTCCTTCTTCGGTATGTTGCACCTAGGCATCCATTAGACGCATAAGATTACCTTACCATTCCATCCAGTTTTAAAAACGCTAAATTTTTAAAACGGCTTATTGCTAACTCACAATATTCATTTGTTAATGTGCAAGCGCTTCGCGCTAGTATTGAGATTTGAGAACTGAGAATTGAGTCTCCTTGACTCAGATCTCATCCGTCATCACTCAGAGCTAGCACTTCGTGCTGGTGGACCGAAGGGGATTCGAACCCCTGACCTTTGCAGTGCAAGTGCAACGCTCTACCAACTGAGCTATCGGCCCGATTGCCTGCCCCGTCAAAATCGCTCTTCAAATCGTGTACGAATAGTACTGAAAAGACTTGAAGTAAGATTCGACGGGGGTTTGCACTCCAATCGAGTCGTAAAGGATCCGATTGACCATTTTAGTCAATCGTCAGATGTTAAATTGTGGGGAAACTAAAATTTACGGCGCGCGAAAACCTAGAAAAGTTAAGTTTTGAAAATGGTTTTCGCATTGATTGTGTAATTAGTCTCCCAATAAACTTCGTCCTTCTGGACGAGGCAACAATTCACCGTCTGCTAGTATAGCAAGGCTGGATTACGGGTGTCAACCACGTTAGAAGTTTAGTATTCAAGTTTTGGTGGCGTTGAATCAATTATCTTCACATTCGAATTTATATTTGATACGAAGACCATACTTCTAACGTGGTCAACCGCAAGAAAGGACACCAGCTAGTCCTCTCTTCCCCACCAATCATTTAATAATTTCAGAGGCGCAAAAACGACCTGTTTTGCATTTTCAACAAATCCCTTAAAAATCCACCAATCAAAAAAGTAGAGTAGGCCCATCAACTCGTTACCTGCCAACATGTTAATATGAATTTATGCCCCAGAGAGACGCACATGGGCGCTTCATCAAAGCGGCGGACATCACAGCCAAAACAACTACGACCGGGCCGGACCAAGTCAAAATCAATCCCGAATTTGAAAAACCACTAGTTTCGGTAACTATCACCAATCCTCTTAAAAAGATACTCTACTGGTTAGACCAGATCCGCAAACGCCAAACCACCACTTTTGCCATCAAACTTTCAATACCCTTAATTGCCCTGCCGGTTCTTGTCTTTGCCGCCTTCCAGGTCGGCAGAGGCTCAGTTTTACTCCCGTTTATGCAAAAAGCCACCCCAACTCCGACCCCAAATGTCAAACCTTCCCCAACACCGGCTGCACCGATTCCCTATTCCAGAAGCGGAACCCTAAAAGTCGCAAAGACTGGCACTCAAATCAAATATGTGCTAGGTCTCAAAAACGGAGAAAATGTACTTCTGGAAATCCCTGCAGACATGGATCTTTCCAAATACCAAAACAAATTAGTATTAATAACCGGGATTTACAATCGCCAAGCCAACATGATAACAATCACCGAAATCGCCGAAATCGAGCTTTTCAACGAAACTACGTTAGAAAGCCCTCCGCCATCCGGTGGACCTTCTCCAAACGAAGCCACCCCTGCTTCTCAATAACACCAAACTGCCATCCTTCAATAACGTCTTCAGTTCTTGTTACCCGATTAATATCCTCCTGCTATCCCACTATCCCATTATCCTCATTACCTGAATGTATGACTTCAGGAATAAATTTAAAAATATCACTTGCGGCAAGACCTTCGCCCATTTTCGTCGATGCCAGCTCCCCCGCTTTACCGTTAATATAAGCAGCCGCATGAGCGGCCTGCATGTAATCGATACCCCTTGCTAAAATCGCCCCTAAGATTCCGGCTAAAATATCACCCGTCCCCCCTTTGGTCATAAAAGGAGTACCGGTATTGTTGGTGATTGTACTTGTGCCGTTGGTTACGATATCGACCTGACCCTTCAAAAGCACAACGGCCTTGTATTTATAAGCCGCTTGTTTGGAAGCAACAAGCCTTGCTTCCATATTGTCGTCGATAGAAGCTCGACTCAAAAGTTTGGCAAGTTCACCCAAATGCGGGGTTAAAACGGCCGGACGGTCATTAAGCTTAATATCGCCATTTGATATTGCGGTCAATCCGTCTGCATCAATTACCGACGGCACTGTAATTTTCTGTATCAGTTTTCTAATTGCGGCAAGCGTTGAGCTATCATTTCCCAACCCGCAGCCGATAACCATGCTGTTTACTTTTCTTAATTTGGCAATTTTTAGAATTTGGTTGACGTGACCGGAAGTAAGGTGACTGCCGCGAAGTGGATAAGTAATCAAATCGGGTAAAGTATTTGCGGCAACATTTGCTGCCCTTTCAACGGCTGCAACAACCGCCAAGTCGGCTCCCGCGCGGATGGCTCCGACAGCGGCCAGTGCCGCCGAGCCTGAATAAAGTTTGGATCCGCAAATAACTAAGACCGTCCCAAAATGGCCTTTATGAACATTTGCTTGTCTTTTTGGGTAAATTCTTGAAAGATCCATAATTTTGAGCAAAGCCCAAAATTATATCAGAGGAGCACCTAGGCCCGCAGTTTACGAGGACCGCAAGCTCTGCTTATTGGCATGACTGAAAGGTGCCAAGGCGACCTGCTGATTTAATCGGGCAGTTAAAGTTTATGGAAGGTATAACAGTAATCTGGTGATAATTCAAGGAGATAGGGATTTGCCGACTTGGATTAGAGCGAAACACTCAAAAACGGCAAATCATCTCTCAAGCTTATTCTGAACGAAAAAACCACGGCATTTATGCCGCGGATGAAGCGCGTCTTGAGCAAAGAAGAGAGAACTACGGCCGAAAGAACGTGAGAATCTATTTTCGTCATCTCTTGAAAAATCTTAACCCGTCAATACTTGCAAAATCCTTTTTGTTTCTCGTCGCCAGTTTGGCACTAAGAAATAAACAGGTAGCCGCCACAATAGCATCTGCCAATTTCAAATTGCGCTGATCTCGAAGCAAAAAACCTGTCTGCTCAGCTAAATAATACGTTAAAGGAACAAATTCGACCTTTTTAAAAAACCGCCTGAGTTTTTCCAGCTTTTCTGCTTTGCGTGTTTCTCGACCTGCCATCAGTTCGGAAATAACTACAGATGGAGTAAAAAGTTTTATTTCATGCTGATTAGCTTTTTCAAGAAGAATCTCAAGGGAAAAATCCGCATTTCTGGTGTAGTCAATAATTACATCTGCATCCAAAACTACCTTTTGCACCTACCACTTCCTTGCCCTAATTTTACGCGTGGCCTTTTCGTCAGCTTCACGAAACCTGCCGACCAGTTCTTCCTCAGTCTTGTCAGCCCACATACCTCTCAATTCATTAAGTAGCTTTTTCGTGTCCTCCCAATCCTCTTCAAGCTCACTGCCTACAGGTTCAATCTTAACTCTAACCTCCTTGTCTTTCTTGATAAAAATGGGCTTTTTGGTTCTGGATACTTTATCAATTAGCTTGAAGAAATCATTGCGCACATCAGTAGCATTAATAATTATTCTACTCATACTCAAATAATAACAAAAGTATGTACATTATGTCAATACTTTAGACCAAACCACAGAATTCTGGCGTGTTAGTAAAGTGTCGAATCAAGAAGACGTGAATTTGCCGACTTGGATAACTTGCTCAATTGTAAACTCTCGAGCTTAATTCGAAAAACCTTCATATAGTTTCAACCCTTTAATCCTTTCAAAATCTCTTTTATTATTTGTTACTAGAACCAAATCGTGACTCATTGCTGTTGCGGCAATAAAAATGTCCATGTTTTCTATCAATTCACCTTTTTTTCTAAGTATTGCTCTCACACCGGCAAATTTTTCTGCTATATTAGCATCAACGGCAAGCATTGAAAGCTTACTCAATCCTTTCCTGACATTTAGATACTTTTTACGATCATCAACTAAACCCTCTAAAATTTCAGCAAAAGTGATTACACTAATCGCCATTTCAGATTCCTCTAATCTTATTAGCAATTTTATTGCTTCTGTTTTGTTGTTGAGAAAATCAATAAGGATATCAGAGTCGATTAAATACTTTACCACTTTGCCAAATACTTCTTATACCTTGATCCATCACTTCTGCCTTCACTCACTATTCTCTTCATCCGCCCTGCTTCACTATCAGATAAAATACCAGCCAACTTAAAAAAACTACGGCTGGCTCTTCTTTCTCTGGCAACATCAGGAAAGTCTGGAATTGCTCCAAAAGTACTATCTAATGCCTTTTTTAAGTCGTTCTTTGTTTTTCTTACATTTTTAACCGGCACTATTTTAACAACCGGTTTACCATAACGTTCAACAACCATTTCAGAACCTGAAAAAATTACTTCATTTAAAACATCAGCCGCTTTGTTTTTCAACTCTGTTGCAGAAATAGTATTGGACATATTTTGTACATTTTAGCTAAATTGTACAAAACTGTCAACGACAGAATTCTGTCGCGGTTGTAAAGATTCAAGAAGAAATGGATTTGCCGACTTGGATTACCTGTTCAATAAGCCTATTACTATACCCAAATTCATTGTCATACCAGGCAAAGACTTTGACCATGTCGCCATCAACTACTTGGGTAAGTGATAAATCAACAATTGCAGATTCCGACCGGCCAACAATATCCGAAGAAACTAACGGTTCCTTTGATACAGCAAGAATAACCTTTAAAGGAGTCTCCTTAGAAGCTACCTCCAGCGCGGCATTTACTTCCTCAACAGTAGTTGATTTGGCAAGTAAAAACGTAAAGTCGGAAATTGAACCGCAAATTACCGGAACCCTCAGCGCCACCCCATCAAATAACCCTTTTAATTCTGGAATTGCTTCTGTCGTGGCAATAGCAGCCCCTGTTGTTGTCGGGATGATGTTGGTGTAAGCGGCACGCGCCCTGCGGAGATCATTGGATTTCCCCCCCGGCGGCGGTCCGTCAACAAGATTTTGTTCGGCGGTAACCGCATGAATTGTCGTCATCATCGCTTTTTTAATGCCAAAAGCCTCCTGCATTACCTTGGCAACCGGCGCAATGCAGTTTGTCGTACAGGAAGCGTTGTTGATAACCTCCTCGCCGGCGTATTTTTCTTCATTGACACCCAAAAGAAACGTAGGTGTTTCTTTGCCGGGCGCCGAAATAACCACCTTTTTAGCACCCGCCGCTATGTGTTTGCCAGCATCTTCTTTTGTAGTAAAACGGCCGGTGGATTCGATGACAACATCGATTCCCAAATCTTTCCATGGCAATTTTCCCGGTTCTTTGGTTGCATACACCGCGATGTCCCGACCATCAACCGACAGTTTACCAACTTCTCCCTCATTTGATACTTTTGATACCTCTGATACTTTTGTCCCCTCTACCTGATGATTCCAGACTCCATAAACGGAATCGTATTTCAGAAGATGGGCAAGAACCGTAGCATCCGTAAGATCATTAACGGCAACAATTTGTGCTTCTTCTCTATGCCTTTCAAACCAGACCTTAAACGCCTGCCTACCGATTCTTCCAAAACCATTGATAGCAACTTTTATCATATTTTAATTGTCATTTGTTAACCGTTTATTGTCAATCGTCTGCGTATAAAATACTTTCTTATTTCTTCGACCCAAATAATTATTGTTGATAACCCGAAAGCAAGAAGCCAATGTCCAAGCGATAATTTTTCGGTATGTAAAATATTATTCCCGGCACCTGTCTGAATTATCAATAATTGCAGTATAAAAACTATCACAAACGATCCAGCTAAAAAATTATTATTAATAGGGATTGTAAATACCGAACGGGTTCTCGAGCGGACATTTAAAGCATTAAACCATTGAGTAATCGAAAGTATCAGAAGTGACATCGTTCTGGCATATGAAAGTGAATAATTGTTTATAAAAAAATAAAATGTCGGCAATGCTATTAATAACATCGTCCCGCCCATTAAAAACATTCGTTTGATCATGAGTTTGTCGACTAGATTTTCACTATTAACATCTGTCCTTGACTTGAGCTGTTTCTTGGTCGGATTATCCTGTGCAAGAGCAACGACAAAAAATCCGTCCGTAACAAAGTTAAGCCAGATAATCTGAACGGCAACCAAAGGCAAAGGCAAACCCGACAGAATTGCTCCCGTCAGAACCAAGACCTCCCCAAAACTTGTGCTAAATAAATAAAGGATTACTTTTTTAAGCGAAAGATAGATTGCCCGCCCCTCGGCAATGGCATCGACAATTGTTTCAAAATTATTATTAACCAAAACTATGTCGCTGGAATCTTTTGCAACCTGGGTTCCGCTCCCCAAGCCTATCCCCAAGTTTGCAGCCTGAAGTGCAGGCGCATCATTTACCCCGTCTCCCGTCATTGCGCAAATTCTCCCGGCTCTCTGGAATGCCTTGACAATCTTTAACTTATGCTCGGGAGTAATTCGGGCAAAAACGGTGACTTTATCTGTTTTTGCTTCAAGTTCCGTCTCGGTCATCTTTTCAACTTCTGCCCCTGTAAGTACTAAATCCCCTTCTTCGTAAATTCCCACCTTTCTTGCAATTTCCTTGGCAGTTTCCGGATAATCTCCGGTGAGCATACATATCCGAAAACCTACTTTCTTGGTCTCTCTTATTGATTCAATAGCCGAGCTCCTGATTTCCTCATCTATCGCCAAAAGCGCCCAGTCTACATGTTTTTTACCCTCAAATACAGCAACTCCAATAACCCGTAAACCTTCTTTTGCAAGCTCGTGATAACCGGTTATCAAACCATGATCCACCTTTAAGCTTTTTGAGAGAAAGTCCGGAGCTCCTACAAAAACGTGATATTTTTTATTCGAAGAAAAGCTCTGCTTATTCAAAGAAAAGCTCTGCTTATTTGCTTTTTCAAAAACCGCCTCTATATATCTTTTTTTCTGATCAAAAGGGTTTGATACAATTGTTTTGTACTCCTTCTCAAGCTTTTCGCGAACCAAGCCCAGCTTCCTGCACAGAACAGCAACAGCAACTTCTGTAGGGTCCCCGCTTGGTTTCCATCCGCCATCTTCATCGTGCACAGTGTCTGCTTTAAGAGACAAAAAAGCCAGTTTTAAAAGTTCACTCAGATCGGAAATTGTTTTACTATTCCCCTCAATCTTCCCCTTCGGTTCGTAACCCTCCCCGCTCACTTTTAACATTTCACCGTGAAATAAAACTTCTCGAATGACCATTTTTCCGGTCGTAATTGTTCCTGTTTTATCAACTAGAAGCGTATCCGCATTCCCCATTGCTTCAACCGCTGCCATTTGCCTAACAATTGCTTTTGCCTTTGCCATTCGCCAAACACCCCGCGCCAAAACAATAGTTACTGCAACAGGCAGTCCTTCCGGAACCAAAGAAACCACCATTCCAACCGCTGCACCAAAAATCTCAAGAAATGTGATCCCGCGAGCCAAACCTACAACCAAAACAACACCGGCAACTCCAAAAACCGCAATCGCAATAAAGTGGGTAAGTCGTTCGATCTTATTTGCAAGAGGCAAAGGAACATTTGCAGTTGCCTTAAGCTCTTTGGAGATTTTTCCAAGCTCGCTATCAAGTCCTGTTGCAACAACTACTGCCAGACAGTAACCGGAAACAACGCTTGTCCCCGCAAAAACCATGTTTTTTTGATCACCGACAACTAGCCCGTCTTTGGAAATTGTCTCCTGATTTTTTTCAACCGCATAAGCCTCGCCGGTTAAAATTGACTCATCTACCTTAAAACTTTCTTCTTTGATGATTCTTGCATCCGCACCAATCCTGTCGCCCTCTTTAATTATCAGAATGTCCCCTAAAACAAGCTCATCTGCAGAAATCAAAACCTCCTCACCGCCTCTTCGAACCAAAGCCCTATGTCTTGTCAAACTTCTTAACCTTTCCAAGGAATTCCTCGCCCGGCCCTCCTGAATAGTTCCAGCAACTGCATTTATGGTAATTACGGTAATAATTACAAATGAATCGACAACATCTCCAATGATAAAAACTAAAACAGCGGCAATAATAAGAATGTAAATCAGAGGGCTTTTAAACTGTCGTACAAAGATATCAAGGAGAGTGACTTGTTTTTTGCTTGCAAGTTCGTTTCTACCGAAAGTTAAAAGCCTATCGTGAACAGCCCCTGCACTTAATCCTTTCTCCAAATCAGTGGACAGTTCATCAAGTACTTCTTGGGCAGTTTTTTTATACCAGTTCATTTATTGCAGTGCCTCAAGGGCCGGAAGCTTTTTACCTGCCAAAAACTCCAGCATGGCCCCGCCGCCTGCGGAAACAAATGCAAAATGAGACAGAAGATTATTTTTGGCCAAAAACTCGACAGTTTCCCCGCCGCCGACAACTGAGTAAGCTCCCGAATTGATGATTGCCTGTGCAATTGCCCTAGTCCCCGCGTCAAATCCTTCCTCAAACAAACCCATTGGCCCATTCCAGACAACCGTCTTTGCCCCTTTTATCAGTTCAATAGTTTGAACTATTGAACTATTTTCAATATCTTTCTGGCTGTTATTTAAAACTGCAACAATAACATTTGCTGGAAATTTCAATTCCTTGTTGGTAATCTCTAAAGGCAACTCTCCTCCAATCAAAACGAAATCGGCGATCTTTGCAAGATGTTCAACCAAAGGCAGTTTCGTCTCGATCTTTGCCCCGCCGACAATGGCCACAAAAGGTTTTTTGGGACTTTTGAGAATTTTTGAAAGTTCATTGACTTCTTCTGCCAAATGAAGACCTGCGGCATGGGGTAATAATTGCGGCAAAGTGACCATCGACGCATGTTTCCTGTGGCAATTACCAAACGCTTCATTTATATATATATCGGCAAGGTTGGCCAGCTGTTTGGCGAATTCTTGATTATTTTCTGTTTCTCCCGGCCAAAACCGCAGGTTTTCTAATAAAATTACACCACTGTCATTCTCATAAAAGTGAGAATCAGATTCTCGATCAGGTCGAGAATGACTGAATAGATCGGGAACAAAAAGTATCTCCCTTCCCAATATTTTTTCCAAGGGCTCAATCAGCTGTTTTGTTGAAAATGCCGGATCCGGTCCTGTCGGCCTATCAATATGCCCTGCGATAATTACCTTGGATGCTCCATGTTCTATGAGATAATCTATTGTCGGTTTAATGCCCAAAAGCCTCGTCGCTTCATCCGCGCTAACAGTTAATTGTTGACTTGCCTGTCCTGAGTTTATCGAAGGGTTGATTGTTGATTGTTCGAAGGGCACATCCAAATCCGCCCTTACAAAAACTCTTTTTTGGGAAACATCAATGTCTGAAATAACTCGCACTAATTTTAGTATCAAGGATTAGTATGGGACTGTCAAAATAACTAAAAATCCGGCAACTTCCACATCGTCCGCACTTCCCCAGCCAAATACAGCGAGCCGGCAATTAAAATGAGGGTCGAAGATCCTGAGCGAAGTCGAAGGACCTCAAAAACCGCCTCATGGGAATTGCTGTAGACCGTAGTCTGCAGACCGTAGACTGACCTAACATATTCTGCAATTTCCTTCGGTTCCACTGCCGCATATTTCTCCATGTCAGTCACTGCATAAAACTTTGTGGCGATTACTTTTGAAACCGGCAGATTTTTGACCAGAAGATCAACCATTTTCTTCCAATCCTTACCTTTTTTAAATGCAACAACTAGCGTAATGTCTACCGTCTTCTGTCTACCGTCTACTGCTGTAGTCTGTAGTCTGTAGTCTGTAGTCCTTGCTTTAATCCACTGGATTAAAGCCCTGATTTTGTCTCCGTTGTGCGCCCCATCCAAAATTACTCCATTTTCGATCTCCTCAAACCTTCCCGGAAAAGTTGAATTTAAAGCTTTACCCATCTGACCCTTACTTAAAGGAATACCCAAAGTTTTGACGGCCGCAAGGGCAAGGAGTTTGTTTGAAAACGCGAAGCTATAAGGAGAAGATCTAAATATATCAATAGGTAAATTAATGCTACGAAAAGCATCGGATTTTAAGACTTTTTGAGCAGACTGGGTATCAACCTTGATCAACGGGGCATTTTTCTCTCGGGCCGCTTTTTCTATTACTTCCAGTGCCCTTCCAGTCGCTCCAGTGATAACTGGAATCCCTGTTCTGTATCGTCTTGATTTTCTTAAAGCCTTTGATACTTCTGATACTTTTGATACCCGTGATACTTTTGCCTTGATTATTCCCGCTTTCTCCCACGCAATCTTTTCGACTTTAGTCCCTAATATCTCTGTGTGATCAAGTCCAACGTTAGTTATCAGTGTTATCTGTGGTTGCAGGATATTTGTCGCGTCAAGCCTTCCCCCAAGTCCAACTTCCACAACCGTCCAATCAACTTTTTCCTGGACAAAGTACAAAAACGAGGCCGCAACCAGAATTTCAAAGTAGCTGGGATATCCAACTCTGGAATCCCTCATCGCCTCAACAGCTGGTTTAATTTTGCCAATTAGTCTAATGAATCGATTCATTGGAATCAGTCTGCCGTTAATCTGAAGTCTTTCCCTTATATCGACGAGGTGCGGAGAAATGTGCAAGCCGATTTTAGGTCTCAATTTCCAATTTCCAAATCCCAAATTCCAATTATCTTTTTTTTGGATTTTGGATTTTGGAGTTTGGAGCTTGCTATATTGTAATAATCTTGCAATATAAAACGCCGTCGATCCTTTCCCTGAAGTTCCGGCAATATGAATTGATTTAAATTTGTTCTGGGGATTACCAAGAAGCTTTAAAAGATGACTTACCCTCTCAAGCCCCAGCTCTTTTCTCGTCCATATTTGCGGAATAAAACCCTCCAGCCACGCCCGACTCGCATAATAATCTCTAAACATGTTCCGATCGTTGTTTTTCTCTTTTCCGGCGTCTAGCCTCCCAGAGCACAATTTGGTATTCGTTTGATATCTCAAGTACTTTCAGAACCCGTCTCCTACACCTGTATACTTCATCAAGAGTCCATCTGTGGTTATTCATAATCTCGGAATTTACATGACCTGCATACAACTCACCAATATAAACAACATCTTTGTCGATCAGTGGTTTAAGAGGTTCATCGCGGATTTTATCCGTTTCAATAAGACCTTTGGAATCGGCTAAAATCAGTGCCCTCGAAATAATATAAAAAGGAGTTCCTGCAACTTCGGATCTTAATTGTGCCTCCAGCCTTAATATTTCTTTCTGCTGATAAACACTATTGGCAATTCCCTGCAAGACATTTATCGCATCGGGCCAATGAACAAATTCGTTCAGCAGTCTTCTCTCTTCCATATCGCGGGCAATTTAGCACAGGCCAAAGCTAAAAGCAATTAAATTTAATTGCCATTGGCCTGGCTTCCTGCTACATTTAAACTATGGCTGACCTGCCCGCACAAACCAGTCCTCAACAGCCGCTTCAAAAACCCAACTTTATCTCGTGGCATTATGCTGTATCGCTCCCGGAATTTGTACAAAATAAAATCAAACAGATCCAAGAAACTCCTAAAACCTTTAACGTCGCATCTATCCTTAAAAATTTCTTCGCGCCATACAGAAGGCTTTCTGTGGAAGGCAAAGAAAAAAAGTTCGGTGCCTCCGGCTTTTTTGATAAGTTAACCTTTAACCTCACCTCGATTTTTGTCGGTGCATCTGTCAGGACTGTCCTTTTGCTCGTATGGATTTTGACTTCGATTTTGCTTGTGCCTGTGAATGCAGTTCTGATTTTGGCGTGGGCGGCAATACCTATTTTTTCGCTTCCGAAATATCTGCAATTTGCCAAAAACACCCTTTTTGATGAGGATTTTAAAAGCCAAGAGATTTTTTTGAAAAAACTGCAAGATACAGATTTTTTCCGGCTTCTTTATATTTTTTTTGACGAGAAATTAATTGACGCATTCAAACAGATTTCTGATTTGCAAAGTTTGGGAATTAAGGCCGGCCAATCGCTTGCACAGATTTTGCTGACACTTTCCCAAAACTTTCCTCCGGCAAAAAACTATCTGGATCAAAAAAATATCAAAGCCAAAGACTTCGAAATTCTTGTAAATCATATCGCCCATTATCTGGAAAGACCCAAAACAGGCATAGGAACATTTTCTAAATCGCTTTCTTTTGGCTACACCAATAACCTTGATAAATTCTGCACGGAGCTGACCGCCAAAAACCTGCCTCCCCCGCAAAAACAACAGCTTCTTTTGCGAATCGAAAAAGTAATCTTGCGGCCGTCTGCCAACAACGTGCTTTTGGTCGGCGAACCCGGAGTCGGCCGACATACGGCTTTGACGAGTCTGGCATCTGCAATTCAAAAAGAGCTGATGCCGAATTTGAAAGAGAGACGGGTCATGCTTCTGGATGCCGTGGCGCTTTTGGGAACGGGTGGAAACATTAATGAGGCCAAAACCAACTTCGAGGCGATTCTTGCCGAGGCCAAACACGCAGGCAACGTGATTCTGGCAATTGATGCCATTGACCAGGTTGTTTCGGAATCAGAGTCGCGGCTTGATTTAACGGATGTGTTATCAACCATCCTGACCGACAATACACTTCCTGTAATCGGCATCACAACATTGGAGGATTTCAACCGATATGTGCGGCCAAACGCAACCATTTTCAAACTCTTTGAAAAAATCGACGTCGAAGAACCTTCACGCGAGGAGACAATCGACGTAGTAATTTCCAAAGCGCTGGAGATTGCAAAAGAAGAAAATATCAAAATAAGCTTTGAGGCAATTTTGGAAATAGTCGATAAATCCACAAAGTTAATCGCCTACCGCAACCAGCCGGAAAAATCGATAGTTCTTTTAAACGATGCCGTAAACCAGATACGCTCGCAAAACCAAAATGTAATTTCAAAAGACACAGTAAGCGAGGTTTTAAAACAGCAGACTAAAGTTCCGGTTGGCCAGATAACCAAGGACGAAGCCGCCAAATTAAAAGACCTTGAAAAAATTCTGCATCAGCGCATCGTCGGTCAGAATGAAGCGATTGTTGAAATCGCCAAGGCAATGAGAAGGGCACGTGCAGAAATTGAGGCGGGAAACCGGCCAATTGGTTCTTTTTTGTTTTTGGGCCCGACCGGTGTCGGAAAAACCGAAACGGCAAAGGCACTGGCCGAAACCTACTTTGGCGCGGAGGATAGAATGGTCCGACTTGATATGTCTGAATATCAAGGTGCAGACAGCCTGAAAAGATTAATTGGCGATTCTCAATCCCGCACTTCAGGTAATTTGTCTTCCTTGATTGCCCAAAACCCATTTTCTTTGCTTCTTGTTGACGAGTTTGAAAAGGCGGACACAGACGTCCAAAACCTTTTCCTGCAAATTTTAGACGAAGGTTTTATGACAGACGCCTTGGGCAAAAAAGTGAGCTTTGATAATGTAATTATTATTGCCACCTCAAATGCCGCCGCCGAATATGTGCGTGAACAAATCCAAAAAGGCTCTCAAGGACCGTCCTTGCAGAAAGGCCTTGTCGAGTACGTCCTGAAGCAGAAACTCTTTTCACCGGAATTGATAAACAGATTCGACGGAGTCGTTGTCTATCATCCGTTATCTTCCGATCAAGCAGTTGCAGTTACCAAACTCATGCTTTTAAGACTTGCCAAACAGCTTAAAGATTCTAAAAACATTATTTTGGAGATAACCGATGATCTGGCTTCACAAATTGTCAAAGCCGGATTCGATCCCCAATTCGGCGCAAGACCGATAAGGCGATTAATCGCCGACAAGTTAGAAGACGGCATTGCCAAGATGATTATCGACGGCTCTGCCAAGAACGGCACAACTATCCCCGCCGCCATGCTTTTAAAATTTCTCTCGTAATTAAAGTTTGACAAAATAAAAATGTACATGTAATATATGTACAATGGTTGATCTTTCCAAAATCGTAGGTTTTGAATGGGATCAGGGTAATATCGAAAAAAGCTATCTTAAACATGGAATCACAATTCGGGAAACTGAGGAATCATTTTTAGATGAGAATGTGTTTTTACAAGAAGACATTAAACATTCAGAAAAAGAAGAAAGATTTATTGCAATAAGCAAAACAACCAAAAACAAAACGTTATTTTCGATTTTTACAATCAGAAATAAAAAAATAAGAATTATTTCAACAAGACCCGCAAACAAAAAAGAAAGGAGGTTATATGAAGAAAAAATTAAAACCAATTCCTAAATTTAATTCCGAAAAGGAAGAAAGGGAATTTTGGCAAAGAGTTGATTCAACTGAATATGTGGATTACTCAACGGCTAGACATGTAAGCTTCCCAAATCTAAAACTTACCAGCCGACCAATTACTATCCGTCTGCCGGAAAGCCTTATTGATAGGGTGAAGATCGAGGCGCACAAAATGGACATCCCTTATCAATCATTAATCAAAAAATTTATCTACGACAGTCTTTCTAAATAATTGCAGACAAGTTAGAAGACGGCATTGCCAAAATGATTATTGATGGAAGCGCCAAAAGCGGCAGTATAAACTTCCGAGGGTTAAAAACCCTCGGTATTGTCTTTAAGTTTACATGAGCGCAGAAAACCTTAAAAGTTTAATGCTTTTACCCCTCGAAAGTATGTATTCGCTTTCGCATTCATCCGTGGACTAATAGTCCACGGTGTTCTGCGAGCGAATATAAAAGACTCAAATACTCTCTTAAATGCCCTAAAGCATCAAATGTGCCGGATGCAGTTTTCTTTCAAATGGGTCAAGCACCAAACCTAATGCCTCAAGTGTCAGAACACCCAAAAGAGGACTATCTTTCTCTTCACCCAAAACCACAGGTGAAGCGATTTCTCGACCTTCAAATTTGACAAAAGCGCTTGAAATTTTTCGCTGAATTTTGGTGCCGTCTGCAAGCACAAATTTTTGGCTATAGTTGGGCTTAAGCTGCAGTTTCTTCACCAACCTTTTGGGTAAAACCGTGTAAGCGGCTCCACTATCCACCAAAAAATCTTCCTCAACCCTTTTGTTCGGGTCATAAGGATTTTTTATTTCCAATGTAACTGTAGTTAAACCCATGGCACAAGCGATTTTAACAAAGACACCAGAAGATAGCAACGAATCGCGAATCCAAGACAGGCCCGAAAACGGCATTGCCAAGATGATAATTTAAGAAAAATCAGAAGAAAATGGCTGGTGGGTCCGGGAGGGATCGAACCTCCGACCTTCACATTTAGGCCCGCAGTCCTGAGTCCTGAGCTTGTCGAAGGATCGAAGGACGAGGACTGCAAGATAAAATATTTTTGCTGATTTGTGGGCGGTAATGGATTCGAACCATTGACCTTTACATTATCAGTGTAATGCTCTAACCAGGCTGAGCTAACCGCCCATCAAAAATATTTTTCTTCTCAGTGTGACGCCTTGCTCCGCCGAAGCTTTATGCGAAGGCGAGTCTAACCAACTGAGCTACAAATCCTTCCCACCAGTTAATTGTTACTGGTCCAATTGTTAATTGTTTAATTATGAGGCGCAGAGGGAAATATCAGCCTCGCTGCGCTCCCTGATATTTTTGAGCTACACTCAAAAAGCGAACCCCTTGAGGTCCGGATGGGAATCGAACCCACGAATAACGGTTTTGCAGACCGTTGCCTTACCACTTGGCTACCGGACCATATGCCTTTACAGTTTACCCTGAGCGAAGTCGAAGGGCCACTGCGCCATTACTTATCTCTACTCTTATTTCTCTGTTCTCTAGCTTTTCTTACTCTGTCACAGATAAAATCCCCTCCTGCGACAACCGCTCCACCAAACAATGCGACCTCTCCCAAAAAAACTGAACCTGCAGAATTAGTTGCCATACCCAATAACAAACTACCTCCACCTAATGCAACAGGCCATAATACAGACACTCTAGATTGCATTTCTTTACTCATTTCTCTTGCTTGTAAACGAATTTCTTCATAGATCCCATCAGGCCAAATCTCAACTCACCGAGTTAACTACTACTCCGATACCAAACACCACAGCCAGCGTGACAACGGCGGTTTTAATAAATCTATTGTCCCAAATTGACTTTTTTTCGCTATCGCTAACTCTTTCAGCCATGTTTGCGTGATAATTCTAGCAAAAACCGAAAAGATTAGGAAGTTTTTGAAGATTGAGAAAGGAAATCCGCCCGATTTTACCTTTCACCTTAGTACATTTGTACTGCGGCTCAAGGAGCAATCTTTGGCGGACTGCGAATTTAAGAGTTCTTAAATTCTGAAAAGTGGCACCCATTATCCAAATAGAGTTGCTGTTTTTTACGATGTTTCGGCTCATCGTCACATCGAAAACGTGAGATTCCGATCTGTTGTTAGCCAACTAGCCTCTAATAACTAAAAGCTAATGGCTAAAGTAGCTCCTTAGAAAGGAGGTGATCCATCCCCACCTTCCAGTAGGGATACCTTGTTACGACTTAGTCCCCATCACCGATCTTGCCTTGGGCCCAAATAAATTGAGACTTCAGGCACTAC
>Ga0209210_1001751_pt1 | contig 17375 bp, 15 predicted proteins | sample RifGroA1_FD_183991 | JGI IMG/M metagenome (GOLD analysis project Ga0209210, IMG submission 183991) | Contaminated groundwater microbial communities from Rifle, Colorado, USA - Rifle Groundwater A1 (SPAdes) (version 2) | ecosystem: Environmental > Aquatic > Deep subsurface > Groundwater >...
GCGTAGATTTTACAGAGCAAGAGCCAACAAACGACGCACTAAAAGTAATTTCACAGGATATTGCGCAATTTTACAAAATAATTCCTTTTGCGATTACAGACGGAGTGTTTAAGGTTGGCATGCTTGATCCAGAAAATATTAGTGCTTTAGATGCGCTCCGTTTTATCGCGGAAGATCACAAATTGAAACTGGAACGGCATCTGCTTACGATGAAGGATTTCCAGTCTGGATTAAAACGATTTAATTCACTATCTGGTGTGGTAGGGGAGGCGGTAGGCGCATTCGCACAAGATCAAGCACAAGAAAAAGCGCTCAAGCTTGATGAGATTAATGCGGAAAGCCCCGTCACAAAAGTGGTTTCTACAATGCTCATACATGCGATTGATGCGCGCGCATCTGACATACACCTTGAGCCATTTGAAAAAAATACGCGCGTACGATTCCGCATTGACGGTATTTTGCAGTCAGTGCTTGATTTGCCGGTAAATCTACACCAACCAGTTACGACTCGTATAAAAATTCTTTCTTCGCTCAAAATTGACGAAACACGCGTGCCGCAAGATGGGCGATTCAGTATCATGAATGGAGATACAAAATATGATTTTCGTGTGAGCACATTTCCCACAAAAGCCGGAGAAAAAGTTGTGATGCGTATTTTAGATCCAATGTCCTCAAATGTTGACCTGACAAGTCTGGGTGTGATGCGACAGTCCAAAGATCGTCTCGCAAAAGCAATTGTAAAGCCATTTGGAATTATTTTAATTACTGGCCCTACCGGTTCTGGAAAATCAACGACAATTGCAGGGATATTAAAGGAGATGAATACAGAAGAGGTAAACATCGTTACGCTTGAGGACCCGATTGAATATTTTATTGATGGGATCAATCAATCGCAAACACACGATGAGATCGGATATTCGTTTGCAAACGGCTTGCGCTCAATTCTTCGTCAAGATCCTGATATCGTTATGGTCGGAGAAATCCGTGACAGCGAAACGGCATCACTCGCAGTACAGGCGGCGTTGACTGGGCACATTGTTCTTTCAACTCTACATACTAATGACGCACTTGGCGTAATCCCACGATTAATAGATATGAAAGTAGAAAAATATCTCCTACCGCCAGTCTTAACAATTGCTGCTGCCCAAAGACTTTTAAGACGACTATGTGTTACATGCAGAATTAAGGCAACCGCAAACGAAGCAGAGCAACATATTATTGAGCAAGCGCTCAAAGACATTTTACCCGAATATCTTGGAGATGTAGCGCAAAGTGGACCATATACGATTTATCACCCAAACATACAAAATCCATGCAAAGAATGTGGAGGCAAGGCATACAAAGGACGCATTGCGGTTTTTGAAATGCTTGAGATGACCGGCGAGCTTGAAAAAATTATTCTTGGCGATCTTTCCGACACAGCGATGGAAGAAGAAGCAAAAAGACAGGGCATGATGTCCATGTTTCAAGACGGTATCCTCAAAGTTCTTGACGGCATCTGTTCTTTAGAAGAATTAATTGAAATCGCGCAGGACACACAAAATACAAAAGACGAGAAACAGCCACAATAATGCAATATTCTTATCGTGCCACAAATAAACAAGGCACTACACTTTCTGGCCATGTTGATGCGCCAAGTGAGTCAGCCGCAGTTGGAGCTCTTCATGAACGCGGGCTTACAATTGTCTCGCTAGAACCAGTAGTGCGGAGTATTTTTAGCGGAGGTGACCTTTTGCAATTTTTAAATCGGCCAAAAACAAAAGATGTTGCGGCGTTTATGCGACAATTGAGCGTTCTTATTGAGGCGGATCTTCCTTTATCTGAAAGTATCCGAACGCTAGCAGCGCAGATGTCAAATCAGGCGTTTAAGCGAGTTGTTAATGATATTGCAGACAGGCTTGAAGGTGGAGCATCGCCATCGGAAGCATTTTCAGCACACCCAGAACTTTTTGCGGCGTTTTCTATAAAACTAATACATTCGGGAGAAGTCTCGGGAAAACTCAAAGAAACACTTTCGCATCTCGCAGAATATCTTGAACGAAATCAGGCGGTAATGAGCAAAGTAAGGAGAGCGCTTGCTTATCCTGTTTTTGTTATTGCAACAATGGTTGTTGTGGCAATAATTATGGTCGTGTATGTACTCCCGCAACTTTTGGTGATTTTTAAAGAATCAGGCATTACAGAATTGCCACTTTCAACTAAAATGCTTATTTGGATAACCGATACCGTAAATAAATATTTTACAGCCCTATTTATTATGTCTGCAGTTGCTATAGCCGGAATTTTTCAGTGGATGCGTATGCCAAACGGCCGATCATGGTGGCAGAGAATACAACTTCGCATTCCAGGATTTGGAAGAATTGTCCGTGCATTCATGATTGCGCGGCTATCGGAAAATCTTTCTACGCTGGTCAAATCAGATATTGCAATTCTTGATGCACTCCGTGTGACAGGGGATATTATGGGCAATATTGTGTATCGCGACATCCTTTTACATGCCGAAGAAGAAGTCCGTGGAGGCGGTACAATGTCTGATGTATTCCGTAGATATCCTGTAGATATCCCGCCACTTGTTACATCAATGCTTGCCGTTGGAGAACGATCTGCTCGCGTGGGCCAGATATTAGAAAGGGTCGGTATTTTTTATAGGACAGAATCGGAGGGTCGCATTGATACTATTTCATCATTAATTGAGCCAGTTTTGGTTACTGTGCTTGGGCTGGGCGTTGCCGTATTGGTATCTAGCGTGCTTTTGCCAATCTATTCACTTGTCGGAGCGAGTTAGCAACAACTGTTGATATGCCTATTGTAGTGCAATATAAGAGGTATAAAATAGAGGAAGTAATAAAACGGCAGTGAGGAGTTAATCGTCTGCACTTATTTAGTGCGAGCGATGGCGCCCAGTGCCCGCCAAAGCCGTGAAAGGAATATGGACAAAGCGGCGTCAGTCTGGTGGCTTCACGCTTGTGGAGTTGCTGGTCGTGATTGCCATCATTGGCGTGCTCGCCACGCTCGTATTGTTGCAGTTGGGTAGCGCGCGATCCAAATCTCGTGACACACAAAGAATCGCCGCGGTGAGCCAATCTCGTTCTGCTGTTGAGCAATATTTTGAAGATAATGGGAATAAATATCCTGTTTCTGCGGATTGGGCTACGCTGTGTAGCACACTAAAAACAGCTGGATATATGTCTTCGTGCCCGACTCTTGCGGGTATGAGTTATGGATATAATCCATCAACAAGCCCAACAAAGTTTCAAGTAGCTGCAGAGCTTGAAAATCGTGTTTCTGCTCTTGATGCGGATGCAGATATTAATGCAACTGTATCGGGGTGGACAAACGGAGTTAATGGCGCGACCGAAGCCGCTGCGGGTGGTTCTTGCAGTACTGCCACTGACTGCTACTACGATCAAGGGACAGATTAGTTTTTGAAGCGTAGGACAGAGAACACAGCCCCGCTATAGCGGGGCTGTGTTACAATTAGCGCATGGATGCAATTTTATTTGGATTTATCGGCGCAATAACCGGAAGTTTTATTGGCGTAATTGTTGATAGATGGCCAAATGGAAAAGGTATAATAAATGGACGATCAAGATGCGATAAATGCAAAATATCAATTGCATGGTATGACATGGTCCCGCTCATAAGCTGGTTTGTATTGCATGGAAAATGCAGATCATGTGGTGCGAGCTTTTCATTCAGACATGCGGGATATGAATGGGCCGGTGCGTTAATTTGGGCAATAGCCGCCATCCAATTTAATGGATTTCTACTGATTGAGTTTAGCATTCTTACTTTTCTTTTTGCTCTTGCATGCTTTGATTTACGCCATCTGGTTTTGCCGGATGTACTTACGATTTCTCTTGTTATTTTATCGTTGGCACGCCTTTTCCAGCTCGGATATATCTTTGATTCAGTTATAGCCGCATGTGTCTTATTCGGACTCGTCGCGCTTTTATTCTTTTTTTCAAAAGGAAGCGCAATCGGATTTGGCGATGCAAAACTTGCACTTGGTATAGGACTTTTGTTTGGAATCCCGTACGCATTCTATGTATCAATTGTCGCAGTATTTTTAGGGGCGATTATCGGCATTATTCTTATGATAACTGGACTTGCCACAAGAAAGACACAACTTCCATTTGGTACATTTTGGGCTATTTCGGCGATTATTTTTTTGTTGTGGCCGATAATGCTTTCGCGTATTGATTTGTTTTTATTTAAATGAATAAAAAATTCACCCAGTAGTAGATTTTTGATTTTTATTATACTTACACATTATGAATCACTATAAATCAAAGAATCAAAAATTCACTACCGGGTTTACATTAGTTGAGATTCTTGTCTCTATGACAATAACCATTTTGCTTTCCATGTCGGTTATTCAAGGTTTTTCCAGATCGCGCGGTGATGTGATCGGCACTTCCGCGCTTATCAGGGGCGCAATCCGTGAAGCTCAAGGCATGGCGCTGGCGGGTCTACAAGTTGGGGGAGTATACAGGTGTGGATTTGGCGTACATTTTATTTTGAACCCACCATCTTATACTATTTTCGCTGGCCCAAACTCCGCAAATAATGGATGTTCTGGATACGGAAAAATCTATCAATCGGGAAGTGACACAATAATAAGTACGCGAACAATGCCTGGTAATATTTTCATAGAGCCATCATCTGGAGATATCTATTTTGAGCCGCCACTTCCTACGACTTCAATCAATGGGGTGAGCACTTATGGAGTTACTGGCACAATTGTGGTTCGTCGTATAGGGGGCAGCGTATGTCCATCAAATGATTGCGCTTCTATCAATGTATCAACATCAGGCACAATTGAATAAAAAATTCACTACTGGGATGACGCTGGTAGAGGTTCTCATTGCTGGCATGTTGCTTGCATTGGGTCTTGTCCCTGTTTTTTATTTTTCTTCGCATTCACTTGTTTTGGCGCAAAGCGCGAGAACCACATTTACTGCAGGACTTTTGGCGCAAGAGGGGCTTGAAGTTATAAGGACAATACGCGACGACAATTGGATTGCAGGTCGCGATTTTGATGTTGGGCTGACGGACTGCGACTCTGGATGTCGCGTGCAATGGGACAGTACAAGCGTGTTATCGCTCGGAACTGATATTGCGTTACTTGTTGACTCTACAAATCAGATTTACCAATATAATTCCGGGTCTACTACCTCATATATGCGCACAATTACAATTGATAATTCTATTTCTAATGCAATGAGAGTCCAGTCAAAAGTTGACTGGAGAGATCAGGGTGGAGCCCACACATTTACTGCCGAGGCGTTTCTTTATGATTGGCTACAATGAAAAATAAGAATAATCAAAAATTCACTACTGGGTCTACTGCCGGATTTACATTGGTTGAGGTACTTGTTGCCGCATTGGTATTTGCAGTTATTGTCGCGTCTGCTGGTGGATTATTCGTGCAGGGGCTTCGCATTCAACACAAAACTCTTGCCATTCAGGAGCTACTTGAAAACACACAACTTGCACTGGAAATGATGACAAGAGAAATTCGTGTTAGCGCAATTACATCTGGCGATGCGCCATGTTTTGGAGTTCCAGACCCATCAAATGAACAGATTACGCTTAATCATCCGGTATACGGAGTTGTTAGCTATCAGTACGAACCAATATCATCAACCGTCGGGGGACGGATAATAAGAGTAAATACAGGAAATGATTCACCAATTACTGCGGCAAAAGTTGATATTAGATCATTCGCGTTTTGTGTAATCGGATCTGAAAATGATGGCAGGCAGGCGAGAGTTACAATTTCGGCCATTGTTGCTCCTTTCGGTGCGCCATCGGAAGACAATGTCTCATTTCAAACAACGATAACATTAAGAAGTATTCGCGCAGATTTTGTTACTCCATGAAAATATTTTTTAGACAAAAACAAGGATCAATTTTGCTATATACCGTGCTTTTACTTTCCGTTATGCTTACGGCTGGGATTATTGTTGGGGAAATTGTAATAAGGAAAGTACAAATTTCAGGAATGATACGAAATTCAGTCTCTGCTATAAGTACCGCCGACAGTGTTGTTGAGTGGTGTCTTTTTGAAGCAAGATCCGAATCCGTGATTGCCGTTCCTGTATTTGCAAGCGGCGCGACATATCAGATTGTCAGGACATCTGACGGCTCTGATATTTCAGGCGATTGTACTATTTTCGGTAGCGATCCAATTTTATTTAGAGCAACTGGCACTTTTCATGGCGTTTCAAGGGCGTTGGAAATTACAGAATAATGGATTACGAAAAAGCCAAATCAAGAATAGAAAAACTTCGTGTACTCATCAACCAATATAGATATGAGTATCATGTGCTTGATAAATCGACGATTAGTGATGATGCGCTAGACTCGTTGAAAAAAGAATTGTTTGATTTTGAGCAAAAATATCCAGACCTGATTACGCTAGATTCGCCGACTCAACGGGTTGTAGGAGAGCCGTCGGAAGGATTTCAAAAGGTTGAGCATCCTGGGAGAATGATTTCTTTAAATGATGCATTTTCCGAATCTGATATGCGCGATTGGCTCGAGAGATTGGAAAACTTTTTGGGACAACCATATGACGGAGAATTTTATTGTGATTTAAAAATGGATGGGCTTGCGATTGAATTGCGATATCAAGACAGATTGCTTGTACAGGCATCAACTCGTGGCGACGGCACAATCGGCGAAGATGTAACTCAAAATATTCGTACAGTTGATGCGGTGCCATTAAGTTTACGCAATGACAAGCGCAAAGCTCCGCCAATCTTATTGGCGCGCGGAGAGGTGTTTTTGAAGAAAAGCGAATTTGAGCGCATTAATCGCGAGCTTGAAAAATCTGGAGAAAAACCATATGCGAATCCGCGAAATCTTGCCGCTGGCACCGTACGACAATTAGACGCATCAATAACATCTGGCAGAAAACTTTCATTTTATGCATACGGCATTGTGGGAGAAGACGGAACGACTGGCGACGGATTTGCGACACACGATGTAGAATATAATGCACTTCGTCAGTGGGGGATAGCCACAAATCCTCACGGTGTTGTTGCGAAAAACTTTGATGAAGTATTAAAATTTTATCGCCAATGGGAAGGAAAAAGAGATTCTCTTGATTACGAATTTGATGGGACTGTAATTTCAATAAATGACAATGAAACATATCGTCGTGCAAAAATTATTGGCAAAGCTCCACGAGGCGCAATTGCGTTTAAATTTGCCCCACGGCAGGCACAAACGATTTTAGAAGATATTCATGTGCAAGTCGGGCGCACCGGAGTGCTTACGCCAGTTGCACATTTAAGACCAGTGCAAATCGGTGGCACGACAATAACGCGGGCGACACTACACAATCTTGATGAAATTCATCGGCTTGGAGTGCGAATCGGAGATACTGTTATTGTTGGCAGAGCTGGCGATGTTATTCCTGATGTGCTCCGTGTTTTAATAGAACTTCGCACTGGAAAAGAAAAAGCTTTTCACATGCCAAAAAAGTGCCCAGTTTGTAATACAGATGTAGTGCGCACAGAGGGTCAGGTTGCGTTTATGTGCCCAAGCATAGAATGTCCAGCAAAACAAAGAGAGGGAATGTACCATTTTATAAGTCGCAACGCCGTAAACATTGATGGGGTGGGCCCGCAAACGATTGACCAGCTTATGGACGCAGGATTAATTATTGATTCGGCGGATTTATTTGCTTTGACCGCCGAGGATTTTATGAACTTGGAAGGATTTGCAGAATTGTCGGCAAAAAATGCGGTTGAAGCAATCTCGGCTTGTCGTGAAATTACATTGCCACGATTTATATTTGCGCTCGGCATACCGCAGGTTGGTGAAGAAACTGCACGCGTATTAGCGCATCATTTTCATACTCTTTCTGCTGTCGCGGTCGCATCGAAAGAACAATTACAAGCCGTGTCAGATGTGGGTCCAATAGTTGCCGAGAGCATTGTGCAATGGTTTTTATGTGAGCAAAACAAAAAATTACTTGATAAATTTACAAAAAACGGTGTGCGTATTTTATCCGAACACAACACGAAGAGTGGTCCTTTGTCTGGAAAAACATTTGTTGTAACTGGCACGCTTGGCTCTATGAGTCGCGAAGAGGCGGAAGAGAAAATAAGATCTTTAGGTGGAAAAACATCGGCTTCAGTATCAAAGGCGACAGATTTTGTCGTCGCCGGTGCAAATCCAGGATCAAAACATGAAAAAGCGAGAGAGCTTGGCGTCTCAATTATTGATGAGAAGGAATTTCTTGGTATGGTTAAATAATCTCGGCTAGATATTCCGCATTCCTTATTTCGTGTTACGATGCAAGCATGATTACCGAGCGGGAAATAGATCATCTTGCAAAACTTTCGCGTATTACAATAAGCGATACGCTTGGCGCGCGTATTGTGGGAGACTTGAACTCAATTTTGAAATATATTGACCAGCTTTCAGCTATCAATACAGATAAAGTTGAGCCGTTGTTGCATGTTAATGAAATTCAAAATGAAACCAGACCAGATACAACAGAAGGACGAATAAAATCAAAAGATTATCTTCTTGTTGGACAATCGCCACACTATGAAGGCAAGTATACAAAAATGCGCGCGGTTAAAGTGAGATGAAACCTATCTCTGGATATACAATTCTTTCTGCGCGCCGTGCATTTGAAAAAGGAGAAACAACTCCTGAAAGATTATTTAATGAATATCGCAGTCGCATAGAAAAGGAAAACTCTGCGCTAAATGCTTTTTTGAACACAAAAGAATTTTCATTTAATAAATCAGACAAAAAAGAAGCGTCGCAATTATCCGGAATTCCATATGCGGCAAAAGATAATTTACTTGTAAAAGGCACAATTGCGACAGGAGGATCAAAAATACTTGAAAATTATCAGAGCGCATACGATGCCGAAGTTGTCACTCGTCTTGCCGATAAAGGCGCGCAATTACTCGGCAAAACAAATATGGACGAGTTTGCCATGGGAAGTTCTGGAGAAAATAGCGCATACGGGCCTACAAAAAATCCACACAATCACGAATGTGTGCCTGGTGGATCGTCTGCCGGATCTGCGGCGGCGGTTGCGGCTGATCTGTGTGTGTTTGCGCTCGGATCAGACACTGGCGGATCAATCCGTCAACCTGCGGCATTTTGTGGAGTCGTTGGATTTAAGCCGTCATATGGCAGAGTATCTCGCCACGGGCTTATGGCACTTGCGTCGTCTCTTGATCAGATCGGACCATTTACGAAGACAGTAGATGACACGGCATTGGTATTTTCCGTTATTTCTGGGAAAGACATACATGATTCAACTACTGTAAATCTTGATGGATCTGATGTTTTTGATCATCTTCACGATGATATTCAAAATCTTCGCATCGGTGTTCCTGAAGAATATTTTGGAGATGGATTAAGCGACGAAGTACGGAGCTCTATAGAGAAGGCGATTGATAAACTCATTGTTAGAGGAGCAAAAACCATACACATCTCACTTCCGCACAGTAACGCCGCACTTGCGGCATATTATATTATTCAGCCAAGCGAGGCATCAGCAAATCTTGCGCGATATGATGGTATTCGTTATGGATTTTCTGATCCTTCAGCGGAGATGCTTTTAGATGTTTATAATAAAAGTCGCGCAAATGGATTTGGAGAAGAAGTTACTCGCAGAATTATACTTGGGACATTTGCTTTGTCTGCTGGATATTTTGATGCATATTATTTAAAAGCACAGCGCGTGCGCTCTCTTATCCGAAAAGATTTTGATGAGGCATTCAAGAGGTGCGATGTTATCATTGGACCAACCACCCCAACCACAGCATTTCGTATAGGAGAAAAATCTGATGATCCGCTTTCAATGTATCTGTCAGATATTTATACTGTTCCTGTAAATCTTGCTGGCATTCCGGCGATATCAATACCATGTACAATGGGGGATAAAACCAATATGCCAGTCGGATTGCAAATAATAGGACCAATGATGAAAGACGAAATACTTTTGCGCGTTGCATGGCACATCGAACAAACACTATTAAATGAATAATACGATTGATGTAATTGGAGGCAGGATAACAGGGGCATTGTTTGATCAAGGCATCCTATCTTTGCGAGTCTGGGCAACTGGTCGCACCGCTGATATTCAGAATATAACCTCAAATGCAGTAGGATTTTTCCAAGAATTGGCGATTGCAATTATCGTTATATGTATCGTGATTATTTTATATATTGTGATGCAAAAACGAATCGCAAGATTAGCAGATGTAAAAAAATCTCCAGGCAATGATTCTGCGGCTCAAAATAGCGATTCTCTCTCTAGTGAATGGGCGCAAATTCGTTTGCGCCTTGATTCCTCGCGTGAGGCAGACTGGAAACTTGCGATTATTGAAGCCGACAGTTTTGTTGACGATGCTCTCGGCAAGTCAGGATTTTCCGGCGCGAACTTTGGCGATCGTCTAATGAATATTTCGCCAGGATCGCTTATCTCGTTAGACGGTCTTTGGTGGGCGCACAAGGTGCGAAATCGTATTGCGCATGAGCAAGATTATTTTTTGCGATACACGGAGGCGCGACAGGCAATCGGGTATTTTGAGCAAGTACTGAAAGAGCTCAAATTAATTTGAATATGTCGCGTTTATGGATAAAAATTATAGGCGCGCTCGTTGTGGTGTTTGTCGGCGTACTTGCGTGGCAAATTGGTTCATACGAGAAACTAATACTTTCGCACACATATATCGGATCAATTGAGCTTGGAGGACTAACCCAAGAAGAAGCGGCGATTGTTATAGAAAATCGGCTTGATGAGCTTGTTGCCAATGGGATTAAAATTCGTGTTGGCAATGACGAAGAATTAATTTCTCTCGCGCAGATTGCTTTTGATGTGAATGTAGCCGAGGTGATTTCTAAGGCATTTTTTGACGGGCACAATGGATCTTTTTCAAAACAAGCGCTGGAAAGATTTTTTGCGCTGTTTAAAGTAAAAAATATTTCAGTTCCAGTACATCTAGACAAAACCGCTCTTCATGCTACGATTTTGGCGATTGCAAAATTAACTGACACAGAAAAAAGAGACATACGATTGGAAATTATTGGATCCAAAATTAAAGTTCGTACCGATACAAGTCCAGGAAAAGTAATGAATACGGATCAGGCAATAAGCAACATAAACGATTCGCTTAATCAGCTTGATACAAATCCAGTGATAGTGCGACTTTATGACGAGCTTCCTAGGGCTAACATTGCTACCGCGCCTGCGGCACTTTTATCTGCGGAAAGAATGATGAAATCTGCAATCATGCTGACTTACGAAGGCACTATAGTAACAATTTCTAGAGAACAAATTGGGTCGTGGATTATGACCGCGTATGATGGATCCACTATTTTAGCGAAGCCAGATCGCGATGCGATCGCGTCGTATCTGCCGACGATTGCAAAAACTATAAATGTTGATCCGGTCCCGCCGATTATTATTTCTTCTGAAGGACGCATTACGCAATTTACCCCAGGGCGAATCGGCCGTGCAGTGCAGGAAGACATATTAATTAATCATATTCTTAAACTTTTAGACGAAAGAGTTGCTGGGAGCGCTACGACAAATAATATTGTAATTCCTGTTCGGGTAAGCTCGTTAGCGCTTTCTGGGCTAGACACTGAAGCGGGCATAAGAGAACTTCTTGGCAAGGCGACTACGCCATTTACCGGATCACCAAAAAACAGAATTAGTAATATAAAAAATGGCATAAAATTTCTTACAGGAGTTGTGGTTCCGGCGGGCGCGGAATTTAGCACGCTAGATACGCTGGGAGTTATTGATAATACAACTGGATATCTTCCAGAGCTGGTCATCAAGGGAGACAGAACAGTTCCGGAATACGGCGGAGGATTATGCCAAGTGTCCACCACACTATTTCGCGCAATTCTTAATGCTAGTCTTCCTGTAACAATGAGGAGAAACCATTCGTTCAGGGTTAGTTATTATGAAAAGGACGGCACAGGGAAATTTATCGGACCTGGTCTTGATGCAACGATTTACGAGCCGGATCTTGATTTGCGATTCTTAAATGATACCGGCAAGCCGATTCTCATTCTTGGTACAGTTTCTGGTGATACAGCAACATTTGAATTGTATGGGACAAAAGATGGTCGTACCAGCTCTATTGTTGGACCCGCGCTTCTTTCAGAGACTCCATCTGGAGATCCGATATATCACGAGACAACTGAAATCCCTGTGGGCACGACAAAACAAATTGAGATTCCACATCCTGGCGGGCATACAGTTGCAACATACACAATCCGTTATGCCGATGGAACGGAGAAAGCTAAGACATTTGAAAGCTGGTATCGCCGTTGGCCCGCGCAATATCTTGTCGGAGTTGCCACAACCCCTGGCCCTACGCCTTGACATATAAGACCATAATTGCTATACTCTATGTTGTTGTAGTAGTCCAGAAGCAGTACATTTTCAAAGAAAGAGAAAGCAAAGAGGATGACAATGGGAACATTGATCACCGTCACAGACGGACAAAAGAAGCAGGTCAAGCGGTTCGCGGAAGATGCCGTGGATCGCGCAATTGTCGAGGGTCTCCTCGACAAGGACGGCATCCAGAAGCTCATCGAAAACGGCGACGAGTTCCAGTTGCGGATCGTGACCGGTATCCGGGAGCTGTCCGTCTCGAACCAGTTCGCTGACGAGGAAGTGCAGTCGAGCTACGCGTATCCCAAGGGCTACAAGGTCAAGGGGATCACGGAGCAGACCAACATCCTGCGTCAGCTCTTCTCCGGCATCGGTTTCGCCGACGAGAAGATCGCCGAGCAGCCGCTTCCCTCGAACGCCGAGGGATGGTTCGCCATTCCGAAGTGGCAGACGCTCGCGCCGACGTATGGTGAAGCGGTCGAGAAGGTGCTCGCGATGATCGCGTCGAAGCGGAAGTTCTACAACTACCGCGACGGCCAGCTCGGAGCGGAGTACCTGCGACAGCACGCCAAGACGGTGAAGATGTTCCAGAAGCTCGGCGACGAGCAGAAGGACTTCGACATCCTCGTCGTTCCGGCCCAGTTCGGTCTCCGTCACAAGGGCCGTTCGGTGCGCCGGGCACGTGAGGTCTTCACGGCCAACGAGTTCGGCCTCGGAGCCTTCGCAATCGGCATCATGTTGCTGACCCACCCCGAACGCGAGGTTCAGTGGGAACAGCTTCACGTCGACTGCGCTGGTGACGAGTTCGCTCCGGACGCCGATGGCGACTTCTCGAACGCGCCGCTCTTCTACTTCGACGGCGGCAAGGTCGAGTTCAGCGCCGACTGGGTGGGCAGTGTCAGTGGGCGCTATGGCTCGACCTCGGGGTTCGTTCAGTAGTTGGGCCTTTGAGCCCAGATTCTTGTTTTGCCACAAGGAACTGGGCTCAATTTTTATATTCAGCACCCACCCCTTGAAGGATTGGATGATTTTCCGTACAGTTAACTGTTATGTATGACTTTAAAGAGACGGAAGAGCGAATCCTGAAGTTTTGGGATGAGCAGAAAATTTTTGCAAAAAGTCTTCAAGCACGCATTGGCAAAAAGCCATTTGTGTTTTTTGAGGGACCACCGACCGCCAACGGCAGCCCAGGAATACACCATTTTATCGGCAGATCTTTTAAAGATCTCATTTGTCGCTATCAAACAATGCGTGGCAGGTATGTACTTCGTCGTGGCGGATGGGACACACACGGCCTTCCGGTGGAATTGCAGGTTGAAAAATCCCTCGGCTTTACCTCAAAGAAAGACATTGAGAAATATGGCATCGCAGAGTTTAATAAAAAATGTCGCGAGTCTGTGTGGCAGTATCGCGCAGAATGGGAGAAATTCACCAAGCGAATGGGATTTTGGATTGACCTCGCTCATTCATATGTAACATACGAGACGCAATACATTGAATCTCTTTGGCAGATTATTTCTCGCTTCAATAAAAAGAAATATTTGTATCAAGCACACAGAGTGGTTCCGTTTTGTACGAGATGCGGGACGCCGCTTTCAAATCATGAAGTTGCTCAAGGATACAAAACAATTACTGAAACATCGGTTACTCTTAAATTCAAAATTACAAAATCACCGAGTAAACTTAAATTACCAGATGGCACATTTATTCTTGCGTGGACGACAACGCCATGGACACTTCCAGGGAATGTCGCTCTAGCTGTTGGGTCAGACATAAAATATGTGCTAGCATCAAAAAATGGAGAACATTATCTTGTCGCAGAAGAACGAGCGAACGCAGTACTTGGTGCTCCGCTTGCAATAAAAGCAACATATCAAGGGAAAGATCTTGTCGGGATTCAGTATGAGTCGTTATTCTCGGTGCAAGCGCTAAAAAGCCCGAAATCATATCGCGTATATCCAGCTGATTTTGTTACAACGACAGATGGCACGGGTGTGGTTCATACTGCTGTTATGTATGGAGATGACGACTATCGTTTGGGAGACAAAATTGGGCTGCCAAAAATCCACACCGTAAATCAACAAGGGACATTCCAAGGAGTGTCGCCAGATCTTGATGGTTTGTGGGTGAAATCGGACAAAGTTGAGAAAATAATTTTAGATCATCTTCAGACAAATAATAACTTGCTTGATACGGCTCAATATTCACATGAATATCCATTTTGTTGGCGATGTGATACGCCACTTTTGTACTACGCAAGCGATTCATGGTTTGTGAAAACAAGCGCAGTAAATAAACAGATGCTTGCGAGTAATGAAACTATCAAATGGACGCCAGACCATCTCAAAAACGGGCGATTTGGGCAGTGGCTAAAAGAGGCGCGCGATTGGACATTTTCTCGCGAAAGATTTTGGGGAACGCCCCTACCGGTTTGGGCATCAAAAGATAGCAAGGGCACAATTATTGGCGCGCCGCTTGTAATCGGATCATTAGCAGGCATTGAAAAATATCGTCCGAGAAAAGCGAACCGATACATTCTTGTAAGACATGGGGAATCAGAACACAATGTGTCAAAAATTCTTGATGATCCAAAAAGAAAGTTTTCACTTACTAATCTTGGAGAAAAGCAGGTGATTGATACTGCAAATACTCTTAAGAAAAGACTAAGTCGCCAGACGGCTGATATAATTATTTCTTCACCAATTCTACGCGCGAAACAAACCGCAGAAATTATCGCAAAAACTCTAGGTATAAAAAAGATTGAATTTGATGATCGTCTTAAAGAAATACATTTAGGGCCGACACTAGACGGTCGTCCAGATGATGATTACGATATTTTATATCCGACATATCAAGATAAATTTGAAAAAAATCCACCAGACGGAGAATCGCTCGCAAATCTGCACACGCGAGTTTGGGAATTAATTCGCGAACTTGAAGGCAGATACGAAGACAAAACAATTATCGTCGTGAGCCACGAATATACCAGCTGGATGTTTGCTGATGTAGCAAACGGCTGGACACAAGAGGAATCAATTACTGAAAGAGAAAAACGAGTGGAAAAGTTTCTTTGCAATGCGGGGGTAGAACATATATCTGTGCGATATTTGCCACGCGATGAAAATGGTGTCGTAGATTGTCATAGGCCGTTTATTGACGATATTGTTTTGCGTCGTGTTGGTTCTCGCACTATTTTACATCGCGTGCCAGATGTTGTAGATTGTTGGTTTGACTCTGGCTCAATGCCTTATGCACAATGGCACTGGCCATTTGATGGATCGGAGCAATTTGGGTCGCAATTTCCGGCCGACTTTATTGGGGAGGGAATTGATCAAACCCGTGGATGGTTTTACACGCTTCTTGCCGTAAGTACTTTATTGGGGAATCCAGCACCGTATAAATCGGTTCTCTGCTACAGTCATGTGCTGGACGAAAAAGGGCAAAAAATGTCCAAGAGTAAGGGTAATATTGTAAGTCCTGATGAAGCAATTGCGCAGACAGGAGTGGATGCGATGCGATGGTATTTTTATGCAGTAAATAATCCAGGAGATCCGAAACTTTTCTCTATTAAAGAGGTGCGCGAGCGATTAACTGGATTTATCGGCACACTCACAAACTGCCTTAGGTTTTTTGAGCTTTCGCGCGATGCGGTGCCTATAGAATCTGCGAACACAAAAGACAATATGCTTGATATATGGATAAAATCTCGTCTTGAATCGTTACAGATAAAAATCACAGAATGTCTTAATACTCATGACGCAACTACTGCTTCGCGCGCAATAGAATCATTTGTTGTAGATGATTTTTCACAGTGGTGGTTACGGCGTTCGCGCAAGCGCGCTGAAGCTTTGCCAATTATTAGAGAGCTTTTGCAAAAAATCGCGATTTTGATTGCACCGTTTGTTCCATTTATCGCAGAAGAGATGTGGCAAAAAGTCAGAAATCAGCACGACTCCGCATCAGTTCATTTGGCAGATTGGATTTCTGGAGATAAAAATAAAATAAATGAAGACATTCACGAAAAGATGGATCAAATAAGAATGTGGGTGACTGCAGGCCTTGCAATACGCAAAGCGCAAAATATTCGTGTGCGCCAGCCGCTTTTGTGCGTGAATATTCCCGCCAAGAGCCAATTAGACTCTGATTTTGAAGAGCTAATTAGAGAAGAATTAAATGTAAAACAAGTTGTTGTAAAACCAGACGCAGAAGTTTCGCTTGATACAACTATTACACCCGCACTTCGTGCAGAATGGTGGGCGCGCGAAGTACTTCGTGCGATACAAGATCTTCGCAAAGAAGCAGGATACAGAGTGTCTGATAAAATACACTGCAGGTGGCATACAGATAATGCTGATCTTGCAAATGCCTTGCGAAATAATTCGGACAATATTTGTCGGGACGCTCTTCTTTCTAAATTTGATGAATCTGCGCAGTCGGGTACACACGACGCACTAAAAGAAATGGAAATAGAACCAGGTAAGAATGTAACTCTTGCTGTTTGGAAATAATTATAATTCTATGAATATATCTAAAACAACAATCAAGATTCTAGTATTTATCTCGGCACTTGTTGTATTATTTTTTGTGTTGCGCACGCGCAATACAACGGTGCCAGAGCCGACCCCATCAAATTCGGTTGTTGCAGACCCGTTCATTGTTATTTATGAACCCAAGCTAAATGCAGTTATTTCTTCGCCGTTAAAAATTACAGGACAAGCAAGAGGGGTCTGGTATTTTGAAGCGAGCTTTCCGATTGAACTCACAGATAGTACTGGCAAAATTATTGCCAGCGGGATTGCACAAGCGCAAGATGATTGGATGACTGAGAATTTTGTTCCGTTTACTGCGGAGCTCACATTTATCAAGCCATCAAACGGAAACACTGGTACGCTGATTTTAAAAAAAGATAATCCATCTGGCGACCCACAACGAGATGATTTCCGCAAAATCCCAGTCAGATTTAACCCATAACTATGCA
>Ga0209210_1001753_pt1 | contig 17370 bp, 17 predicted proteins | sample RifGroA1_FD_183991 | JGI IMG/M metagenome (GOLD analysis project Ga0209210, IMG submission 183991) | Contaminated groundwater microbial communities from Rifle, Colorado, USA - Rifle Groundwater A1 (SPAdes) (version 2) | ecosystem: Environmental > Aquatic > Deep subsurface > Groundwater >...
TTCAATTCCCCCTTCACGCAACTGTTTTTCGAGTTCTATTGCGGAGGGGGGCGTTCCTTCTTTTAAATCTTCAATTTCAATCACAATACCGCCCGCTTCCATGAGCTTTTTCGTTTTCTTTTTTTCGTCGTTATTTTTGTCTTTACTGTTTTTATCCATCCCGTACGAAATAGGACGCAGACGCAAAAAGTGTTCCGCGTACTACAATTATTGTTTATAGATTATTATCAGACATTCAATCGTGGTATTTTCCTATGCGTCCGCTATTTCGTACGGGATCCATAGTAGGTCTGTGTATTTGAGTGTATCACAGATGAAAATTTTAACCAAGATATAAAGATTTTTTATCTAAGATATATTGTGCGACACGGTTATAGTATAATTGGGGTGTGGAATCCCGTTAGAGATTATTCAGTTATTATCTTGCTCACAGGTTATGAATCCCGTTAGAGGTAGGACGCGGTCGCAATTAACAACAAGAACGAAGAATTAAGAACAACATACAGCTTATGTCTTTACATAGAAAATATTCATACACGCGCTCCGCGACCTCTAACGGGATGAAAACACACATGTATTTAAAGGTCGAGAAATGTAGTTTATTTACGGAAATGCAAAGCATTTCCTATCTCTAACGGGATGGAACTTGAAAAACTAAAACGGCAATTTCTCGAACATCTTGAAATTGAAAAAGGGAGAAGTCTTAAAACGGTTGAAAATTACGATCGATATCTTAACCGATTTTTTTCTTATGCAAAAATTTCAAATGCCGGGGAAATAACCGAAGATGCCATAAGGAATTACCGGTTGTGGCTCAATAGACAACCAACAACAAACAACAAACAACCAACAACCGGCACTCTTAAAAAAAACACTCAAAATTATTATCTTATCGCGCTACGAGCGTTTCTTAAGTATTTGTCGGCGCGAGAAATACCATCTTTGTCGGCAGAAAAGATAGAACTTGCAAAAGTATCGGAACGTAGTCTCGATCTCATCTCCTCTGAAGAACTTGAAAGACTCCTCTCTGCCCCCGAAGGAAATTCAATAAAACCCTTACGAGATAAGGCTATTTTGGAACTTTTGTTCTCGACTGGGTTGCGGGTTTCCGAACTCTGCTCTCTTTCGCGTGATGTAGATTTAAAAAAAGACGAATTTTCTGTACGTGGGAAAGGAGATAAAATAAGGGTCGTCTTTTTTTCAGCGAGTGCAAAAGATGCGGTAAAAAAATATCTTGAAAAACGAACTGATATGGATGATGCCTTGTTTATCAACATCGGCAGAGTTAACAAAGAAAAAGAAAGTATCCGTTTGACCCCAAGATCGGTAGAGCGAATCGTGAAGCACTACGCCATTAAAGCAGGTATCTCGCGCACAGTAACCCCGCACATTATTCGCCATTCGTTCGCGACCGACCTTCTTGAAAATGGCGCCGACCTACGTTCCGTCCAAGCGCTTTTAGGGCATGCAAATATAAATACTACGCAAATATACACCCACGTTACTGACAAACATTTACGTGAAATTCACAAGGCATTTCACGGGAAGAGGAGGAAATAAAAATCCCCACAAACATTCTTAATGTTTGTGGGGACAACACCTCGTAATTCAAGGTGGAATCAATAGACCCCAATCTTTGCAATCAAGTTCCTCAAGAGAAATATCTCGCCCCACAAGCATATCAATGCGCTCTAAAATCATGAGCATGCTGATATCTCTATGGCGAAGAAGCCTGATTTCCTTGACTTTTTCCTCACGCGTCATCCTCCAAGGACCCAGCCTTTCGTGGAAATGTTTGCTGCACGGGATACACCATTCATATAAGGAAATATCATAAACAATTCCGCAGCTGGCACACTTCCGCCTTCCCTTCGTCCATGAACGATCATGGAAAATCACGAATTACTCCCAAATAACCTGCTCAAGCATTCCCGGAGGAATTTCAATTGCAACTTCCCCCTCTCCAACACGCCCAGAATGTTTCCCGAGTTCGTCTGCTTTCACGGCGGTACCGATCAAGATATACCCGGCATCGGTCTTAAAAACCGCAGGGCACATCCCGATCCCACAATGACGGAAATATCCACCTTGCGGTGTAAGATCAGCAATTATTTTCTTCATGAAAAAGATCTCCTGTAAGGTTAGCACCATACGATGCCGGTACCATTCTTAACTTTTTATGGAAAAATTTCATTAAAAATACTACAACTTTTTAAAAAATGAAATAAATACTAATTTTAAAAGGTTTTTAAATAATATAGTTGACGAAAAAGTCGTCAGTATGTTAGTATTGGTTCATGAAACAAGTAGAAAAAGCACTTGCGGGGATAGGTGTTTCAGTGAGGGAATCAAACATTTTTATCGCTCTTCTCCAACTTCAGCGTGCAAACATAAGCGCTCTCGGGAGAAAAACAGGAGTTCCTCGGACAACACTCTATACCGCCCTGGAAAAGTTTCTCATGAAAGGTATTGCGCAAAAGGTACGTGTGGGCAACCATACCGAATGGGAAGCAGTATCGCCGGAAGAGCTTTATCGTGTTGCGAAACATAATCTTCAAGATCTCAAAGAATCACTGCCGGAGCTTGAAAAACTGTATGGGTTTGTTTCCGATGAAGTAAAACCGGCTGAAATTCTCATTTACAAAAGTAAAGAGGGGCTCAAAAAAGCTTACGAAACTATCCTTAATTTGAAGCGTTTTGACAGGGTTTACACGATTGAAGGGAATAAATCAGTCAGCGCAAAATTTAAACAACTCGATTCTTATTCCGTAGATTGGCAAGAGGCGTTTAAAAAGAAAGGTATTATTCTTGAAGGAATTATAAGTGAGCAATCACTTAATATTGTAAAGAAAGCACCGCAGGAAGTTTTACAATCCCACATTGACCGTAAGGTTATAATAACCGTCCTTCCTTCGGAAGTCATGGATTTTGATGCTGATATTATGATATTTAAAAATACCGCGGTGATAACCGTTGTTGAGCGCAATCTGTCCTTTATCATTCATAACCGAGAAATTGCCAATACTCTCAAGCATCTTTTTGTCGCCCTACAAAGTGTTGGTAGGCGTGTTGATATGAATGCGTATCTGAAGAATTTAAGTAGTAAACAATAGTTCTCTTTACATACATAGGTTTAACCTATGTATGTAAAACTAGTTATCAATAACCTCTAGTACGAATTCGTTTTTCAATGTCCAGAAAACGCTCCCGCAATTCACCTTCTCCCTCTTGCAACTTAACGGAAATGTCTATCGCGTCATTAATAGCTTGATCAAGTTTTTCTAGTTCATCTTCAAGTATGGCAATTAAGCTGTAGTTACGTTCCATTTCTGGTTTTTGCCATTCATTTTTCAGTAAATCATCTTTCCCCTGTATCAACATTCCGATTCGTTGAACAAGTTCATTAAGGTCCTTGCTCATTCCTTTGATGCGATCTAGGGAATTTGAAATCCTAATCTGTTCTCCCGCCCCGATTGGTGTCGGTTTTTCTCCTTCAATCATTAAAGTAAATTATTTTAACCACTACTTTTTGTTGCTCGGTAATAACTGCCATGCGATTATCTTATATCTGTACGTTCAAGGATTTTGAATCCATCCATAACGGCTTCACAAAAGAAATTTTCCAATTGGCTGTGATCATCTTTAGTTTGAGCTTTATACAGATAGGCATAGTACAACCGTTTTTGTTCTTGACGAATGATCGCGGGGGCGAAGTTTGCGCCAAGAAGCATTGCGTTCATAAGCAAGCGGCCAACGCGCCCGTTGCCATCCGAAAAAGGGTGGATTTGTTCGAATCTGCTGTGAACACTCGCGGATGATGCGATGACGTCCTTGGAATTTTCTGCGACTTTAGCCATTACTTCCGCCATTAGCCTTGGGACGCTTGCATAGTTTGCGGTAGGTAAATTAACGCCGGTAATTCTGACTGCATGATTGCGATAAACACCGGCATCCGGGCGAATGCCGTTCATAAGAATGCTGTGGAGCTTGAGCACCAGATTCTCATCAATATTTTCTCTTTTAGCGATATGATCGAATAGGTAGTTTAGGGCTGTTTGATGATTTTTCGCTTCCAGTTGTTCGGTTAGACTTTTATTGGGCAATGCGGCGTTATCAAAGAGAATTGCCGCTGTGTCCGGTTCGGTAAGCGTGCTCCCTTCAATGCTGTTGCTATGATACGTGAGCTTCAAAATTAATTGATCGCGAATATCCGGATTATCTAAAATCTCTCGCACCACATTTTTATGTTCCGATGATTTTTTTTGTAAAGATTGTTTTTTGGCCGTGAGCTTGTCGGCGGGAATTACCTTCTGTCCGGTCACTTCTAAAAACAGTTCATCTATGGCGGCCCGCATCTTAGGTCTTGGATTTGACTTACCTGTCCACCAGCCGTTGAAAGCAACGAAAGATACGCCGAATTTTAGAGCCAGCTTTGTTTGGGTCAGCCCGAGCATTTTTTGAATTACTTCGAGTTTTTGACGCGTAGTCATAGACATAAATTCATTTTTAGTATTATATGGTTCCTATATTAATAAACTTTATAAAGTTAGTCAAAATAATAAAACTTTATAAAGTTTTCTTTTTAATAAGTCGCACAAGCTCCTCTTCCCATCCGAAACACGTCTCTCTTCCTTCCAGCTTTCTAAATGTTTCTATGCAAGAAGAATCAAGGAAGGCATATTCTTTAAGCACTTCCACTGTTTCCTCGATAAACCCGCCAACGACTCCATCAGAATCATCAACACCGCCTCGGCATAATTTATTGTCAATCCGCAGGAGCATATCAACGAGTAATTTTGCGGTTTGTCTGCTGACCGGCAGTTCCGAAACAGTTTTCGCCAAGCGGCTACATCCTTCCGCAAGCGAGTTCTGATATAAAAACCAAATACGGGACGGGCCATTGTACGGCTTTATATATTTCATGGAACCAGTAATCGCCTTTTTAACAGCCCCTAACTCTTCTTTGTTTAACCCCCCCAACAAGCCACTACAAATAGGGTTCCCTGCAAGCTTTTTATCTTCCCCGCTCAATGGCATACCGCCCGTAACTGCCCAAATTGCCACTGCCACCATGTGTTTACATAAAACATCGTTTTGGCCAAGGTAACACGCGCAATCTCCCTCATCATAACGCAGATTGCTAACGTAAACCTTATATGGTTTAGTCCCCAAGACAACGGCAAAGAAACCATTTAATTCCTCTTTAAACTGGGTTATTTTCCCACCCTCATACAATCCAACCGCTTTTTCAAACGTTGCTATATCTGTTGCAAATCTGATTTTATCCATATCATACTTAGGTTTCATGGTTTTGTTTAAATCACCGAAATAGATAACCCAAGGGGAGTCCTTGGATTAAGGTGGTTGTTATTTAACCCAATGGCGTTTGCGGATCTCTTCTATTTCTTGTGCCTCTTTTTCGTCTTTCTTTTCTTTTCCTTTTTCTCCAAGTTTTTTAAGTTCTGCGTCTGGTAGTTTTGCAAGTTCAAGAGTGCGTTTTTCAAGATACTCCCCTGTGTTGAGAGTTGGGTCGTCAAGGACTTCTTCAAGGAGGGCGTGGAGGATGAAACCTATTCTTGGTCCCGGGGTTTCATGTGTAACATCAATTATCCTTGCACCATCAATTTTGAGCATTCCAACAGACGTGGGAGAGCGCATCGCTTCCTCTATCATAGATTCATATTTTCGTAACCTATAGGGTGTTTCTTTTGGTCTTCCCATCCCGATCCTATCGCAGGCTCTGACTTTCATAAGATCCCACACGTGTTCTGGGCCGACATTTTTCACAATACGACGTACTGCCGAAAGGGTTATTTTCTCAACATCCGAGAAAAACAAGTGATATCTGACCAGTTTTGATACTGTTTCAACGATTTCACCAGGAAATTTGAGTCTTTTAAGGATTTCACGTGAAACACGCCCGCCAACCACATCGTGGCCATAAAACGTCCAATCGTCGTTCTCTTTTGACCAACGCCTTGTTTCCGGCTTTGATACATCATGTAACAATGCCGCAAGTTTCACATGTAACGGCCACCCCCTGTCTGCTGAATGCTGAAGGGCTCTTAAGTTGTGCTCCCAAACGCTGTAGATATGGTCACCGTTTTGTTCCAGGTCTATACCAGCTTCAAGTTCTGGAACCACATACTTTAAAATACCAAGCTTTTGAGCCAAGATTATTCCGATCATAGGGGAGGGGGAGTTTATGATTTTTATGAATTCATCGCGTATTCTTTCTTTTGCAATTTCTTCAAGGCCCGCGCTTTCTTTTTTAATTGCATCAGCGGTATCTTTGTTAATCGTGAAACCTAATTCAACAGAAAGTCTTACTGCGCGCAGTATTCTAAGTGCATCTTCGGAAAACCTATCGTGAGGAACCCCAACGGTTTTAATAGTTTTGTCCTTTATATCCTCTTGTCCTTTATATGGGTCTATAATTTGTCCTTTAGAAATATCATACGCGATAGCGTTCACGGTGAAATCCCGTCGCTTCAGATCGTCTTCAATTTTTTCTGTAAATGTGACTTGGTCAGGTCTTCTTTTATCACTATAGACACCTTCGATTCTATAGGGTGTAACCTCGACAATTTTTAACGTTTCATCGTCTGTATTTTCATTGACAACCCCCACGGTGCCGTAGTCATTTTCGTAGAATGTTTTTGGAAAGAGGGAAGTGATCTGGTCTGGCTTTGCGTTGGTGGTCACATCCCAGTCTTTTGGTTTTTTGCCGGAGATGATGTCGCGTACGCACCCGCCAACGAGATACGCCTCAAAACCGGCTTTTTGCAGTGTTTGGGTTACTTGTGAAACTTCTTGTGGGATAGCGTATTTACCCCCCTTGTTTTTTGAGTCTCTCGCTTTCATCATAAGGCTTATTTTATTCCATTTTTTGATTTTTTACTAATTTGAAGGTATAGTTGATACGTTCTCAATCGGCACATCGGTTTAAGGTACCCCGGTGCCCCTGTGGTGAAATGGATATCATGACTGCCTTCGAAGCAGTTGTTGTAGGTTCGAGTCCTGCCGGGGGCATAAGTAAATAGCGAAGCATATTTACTTATGCGGGAGAGAAGTCGCCTGCGCGACTTCGTGTAGCCTGCCTGCCGGTAGGCAGGGACTCGAAAAGCTTCTCCCGTATCCCGACGTTGCGTCGGGATGGGAAAGCTGTACTGCTCCAGTAGGGAGAGAGTCCTGCTGGGGGCATAAATTGCGTAAAGCAGGCAAACTACTTTGCCTGCGGGCAATTTATGTAGCCGCAGCCATGTCGCCTTGCGACAGGCGAGGCGGGGTCGCGAACACTTTGTATTTTATGAGCCTGCCTGCCGGCAGGCAGGCGAAGTGAAATAAAATACTGAGTGATTCGTGACCATGTCAAATGGGTATTTGCGGATATGGTTTAGTGGTAGAACACGTCCTTGCCAAGGATGAGACGGGAGTTCGATTCTCCCTATCCGCACATGTAACATACAAAATCCTTGTAAAACAGGGATTTTGTTGTGATACACTGCGGTAGGAGAATCGAAAGCCGGAGGCGGTATACAAGACGAGCCTGCCTGCCAGCAGGCAGGTGAAGCGAGTGCTTGTCGCCGAGGCGGGGTTGCAAGTACTTAGGATTTTCAGAGCGAAGCGAATGAAAATACTTAGTAACTCGTAACCGATTCTCCCTATCCGCACAAAATTATGTAACGTATGAAATGTTAAATTATTAAATAAAATTACACTCCACGTCATATTTTTATTACGCACAGTTTTGTCTCATTGAGTCAATAAAAATATTGTTAAAATAAGCGTACACTAAGGGAAATATGGGGATAACCATGTGGACAGTGTGTATAAAAGACAATACTGATTTTTACAGAAAAATGTCCTATTTTTAAGCAAGCCATCCATTTGTGTCCATATTTTTACTAAAATATGGCTTCAAATAAGCATTTTTGGTAAATCACAAAATGTTTCTTAAGGAACGTTTTAAGACAAATGGTTTCACACAACAACATTATTGGATTACTTGGTGAGGATATTGCATGCAAATTCCTTTCCGGCAAGGGCTTCTCAATTCTTCAGAGAAATTATCATAAAAAATGGGGAGAAATTGATATTATCGCAGAAAAAGATGATGTCATTCATTTTGTTGAAGTAAAATCCATTTCTCGGGTTTCTGGTTTTGGTGAGAGTGGTTATACGGCAGATGAATTTATGCCGGAAGAAAACATACATCCATGGAAAATAAAAAGACTTTTACGGACGATTAATTCATATTTATCAGAAAAACATTTATACGATACAGAATGGCAACTCGATGCTCTCATTGTTGTCCTTGATCGGGGTGAGAAAAAGGCGCGTGTGAGGATGATTGAAAATATCACAACATAAGGCTATGTAGTAGTTTTAACCCACACCTTTTGAGTTCACTGACGCAGTATGTTAGTATCTTTTCTATGTTGTTGTTTTTGAAGGGCTGGGCTTTAGTTTAGAAAGCAAGTTATTGTATATCAAAAATATAATGCTTTTGTTCGTCTAAATCACACCGGGGCGTAGTATCGTGGTAGTTATGTATACTTTGGGGTTAATTTCTATCTCGGGGCGTAGTATAGTGGTAGCCCCAGTAGTAAAGCTTTGTGAGCTTACTACGGGGTAGATATATATGCGTGGGGTCAATTTTCGTGTCGGGGCGTAGTATAGTGGCAGTATATATGCTTTGGGAGCATAGGGTCCGAGTTCGATTCTCGGCGCCCCGACACGGTAATTGACCGGAAGCCTAAACGGCTTCCGCGGAAATTTCAATAAGAAATTTATAGGGTCCGAGTTCGATTCTCGGCGCCCCGATCACAAGAAGTACGTTTTTTTCTTCAGCACCTCCCCACGGGTGTTTTTTGGGATGTACACAGGGAACATTGATTAATGTATCTTACGTTGGGGTATAATAGACAAAGCAGGCAAATATACCAAAGGCTTGCTTTGCTATCTCGCAGTAGATGCTTATGGCCGACCAAAACACTCAAAAAACAAATACCAATGACGTGTGGTGTAAAGATGGAATCGTTTATTACACCATCGCCGCTCCTGTTAATGAAGAAGAGGCAATACGGCTCGATACCGTTGGCGAAGAGTTTATAAACAAGGGGGAAGCATCGTTTGTACTGATCGACATAGAACAATCGCAAGAGTTTTCATCAGTGGCACGCAAGATATGGGTAAAGTTTTTACAAAATCAGAAAATTAAGAAAACCGCGATATTCGGCGGGAATGTTTTTGTCCGCACGCTCGCCTCATTCGTGATTGCTGCTGCAGGAAAGGCGAATATTAAGTTTTTTGAGACAGAACAGCAGGCGCTTGACTGGCTCCGTTCCTAAAAGCATGCGATTCGATGGATGCAACATATATTTATTTGTTATACAATAACTGGAAAGATTAATAATTTTAATACGATATGTTATGAAAAAACTTATCTGCAGAGATATTGGAGTGGATTGCGACATCGAACTTACCGGCGAGACCGATGAAGAAATTATGGGGAAGGCCGCAGAGCACGTTTCCAGCGCGCACAACCTTCCTTCGATCCCGCCCCATATCGAGGAAAAGTGTCGAAAAGCGATCAAGGTTGTTTAACTTAAGGTGTAATTTTAAATAACATGAAAAAACTTATATGCAGAGAAATCGGGATGGATTGCGACATTGAGTTTACCGGCGAAACAGACGAAGAGATCATGCAAAAAGCCGCAGACCACACCTTGAATACGCACAACCTTCCCTCAATCCCGCCCCATATCGAGGAAAAGTGCAGAAAGGCGATCAGGGTTGTTTAGTTTAAGGTAATTTTGAATGAATTCGTAGTATCCGCTAGGGAGAGATGAGCACATTCAACATTGAATTTATTGCATGAATCCCGTTAGAGGTAGGACGCGGTCGCAATTAACAATAAGAATGAAAAATTAAGAATAACGATAACTATGTTTCCATATAAAAATACCTACACAAGCGCCTGCCTGTGCGAGGCACGCAGACAGGCTCCGCGACCGGGAACGGGATGAATCCCCCGTTAGAGGTAAAAAAGTTATGAATTATAGCTGTATTTTGAAAAACAAGAGAAGCGATGAAGAGAATACCCGAGATGCAAATGACCAACGGAAACGATTAAACATAGAGCATTTGTCTGAAAAAAATATTATTAGACATATCAGGGATGGAAACAGTGTGATACACAGACGTTTCCTACCTCTAGCGGGATGAATAATTCCGAAATAGGAACACTGCTGTCTTTCATTGCCGAAGGACTCGTTTTATTTGATAACACTGGGCAGGTAACGATGGTTAATCCGCACGCCAGTCTTTTGCTTGACTACACGGCAAGCGAATTTGTCGGGAAAAATATCGATACACTGTTTGAGATTTATCTTAATGACAACCTGATCCCCAAAAGCGAGCGAATCACCCATACCGTCTTTTCTCTTGGGAAACCATTCACAACACCTCACGGAAATACCGTGTACTTTAAGTCTAAAAGCGGAAGGAAATTTCCCGTGTTCATTTCCGCAAAAGCGATAAAAACAGAAGAAAGGGTAAGCGGGGTACTTATTTTCCGAGACATTACCACAGAAAAAGAGCTTGAAAATTATAAAATTAATACTGCCCAAAGACTTTCCGGACTCACCCCAATTCTTCAACAAGCATCAACGGGGGAATTTTCAGGGAAGAACATTCTTGTTCCAGAAAAGGAAGATGAGTTTACTGAATTAATCGTCGGACTCAAGCTCATGCTTGATGATCTCGGTGAGCTTGATCGCGCGCGCGAAAAAAACCAATTTGAAAAGATTGAGGCGGTTAAAAAAACCGAAGAAGAGCGACGGAAACTCACCGAGCAATACTCAAAAGAACTCGAAGGGAAGGTTGAAGAAAAGACGGGAGAACTTAAACGCGCAAAAGTACACATTGAAACTGTTATTGAAAATCTTACGAGCGGGCTTATTGAATACGACAGCCTATTTACTGTTGTACGCATGAATAAAACGGCTGAAGAAATACTTGGTGTTTCGCGCAATGACGTGTTGGGAAAGAGAATAGAGCCGAAAGATATCAAAGAAAAGCCGGAGTGGAAATCACTTGTTGAAGTCTCATACCCAGCTCTTTCTCAATCGGTGCAGAAAGTTTCCAAAGAGGCCTCTGGTGTTGATGCCGATGTGACCGATATCATGATCACATTCCCGCTTGAACGAGAAGTCCAAGTGACCACATTGCCCGTTGCGAGCATCTTCTCCGGCGATTCAAAAGGATTTATCAAGGCGATCCGCGACGTGACTCGCGAGAGAATCATCGCTCGCAGCAAAAGCGAATTCATTTCCATTGCGGCGCATCAGTTGCGCACACCTCTTTCGGCAGTGAAGTGGACCATGCGCCTTCTTATGGACGGCGACTTGGGGGTCATGAACTCATCTCAACTCAAGCTTCTCGGACGCGGCTATGAAACAAACGAGAAAATGATCCAACTGGTGAATGATCTTCTGAATGTTTCCCGCATTGAAGACGGTCGGTTTGGATACCGATTCAATAAAGCGAATATCGTCGAAACAATTACATCGATTGTCGCAAATTCTGCGATCAGCGCTCGTGAGCACGGCATTAATGTCAATTTTGATGTACCAGCTCAGCCAATTCCTCCATTTGTGTTCGATCAAGAAAAAATCTCTCTTGCGCTTCAGAATATTCTTGATAATGCCATCAAATATACTCCCTCGGGAGGCTCCGTTGCTATCAGTATTGTTGTGGAAGAGAAGTTTGTAAAAATCAGTATTCACGATACGGGGGTTGGTGTTCCCAAAAACCAGATCGGTCGCCTTTTCTCAAAGTTTTTCCGGGCGGAAAACGTAATGCATATGCAGACGTCGGGTTCGGGGCTCGGGTTGTTTATTGTGAAGAACATTATTGCTAGACATGGCGGGGAAATAAGCGTAGAATCTGAAGAGAATAAGGGTTCAACGTTTTGGTTTACGCTTCCAACTGATGAAAGTCTCATACCGTCAAGGGACGAAAAAGTTGCGTATTACTAAGACATTTATCGCACCGCAGAAACGGCGGTGAGTAAAAAATTATTTATGGAAAAAAAGAAAATATTAGTTGTTGAAGATGATAGCGTGCTCCGCGATGTTTTGATCGCGAAATTGAGCAAAATGGGATACATCGTATCTGGAGCGGAAGACGGGGAGGTGGCGATGGACGCCATGAGAAAAGACAAACCCGATCTTATTTTGCTTGATATTTTAATGCCCAAAAAAGATGGTATGCAAGTGATGGAGGAAATAAACAAGGATGAAAACCTCAAGGGGATTCCCATCATTGTCGTTTCAAACTCCGGACAGCCTGTTGAAGTTGAACGCGCGAGAAGTTTGGGGGCACGCGACTTCCTTATCAAAGCTGTTTTTGAACCCAATGAGGTGCTTGAAAAAGTCGATGCTATTTTAGGTAAACGAAGTGTTGCTCAAAATCAATCTGACGCAGATGTTTTTCCGCAAAAAGAAACAACTCAAGGTGCACACGTTGGTAATGCGACGCAGGGTAACGTTACGACCGCAGCAGATTCTAAGGGCTTAAAAATTCTGGTTGTCGAAGACGACAAATTTCTTCGGGAACTGCTTGTACGCAAGCTTTATAGCGAAGGGTTTACTGTTGAAAGTGCCATTGATGCGACAGCAGCTTTTGAAATTCTCGGTCGCTTTATTCCCAGTATCATACTCCTTGACCTAATTCTTCCTGGCATAGATGGATTTGAAATCCTTGCGCGCGTCAAGAAAAACAATACCCTGGTAACAATCCCCGTGATTATTTTAAGTAACCTTGGGCAAAAAGAAGACATTGAACGAGCCATGTCGCTCGGCGCCACTGATTTCATGGTGAAAGCAAATTTCACCCTTGATGAGATAGTAAACAAAGTAAGAAAGGTAGTCGGCGGGAAGTAGTCAGATTGTTTTTACTTCCTCGTTTTATTGCGGGGGTGTTTGAATTTTGTTAGCATTTATCCCGTTAGAGAGAATATTGTGTGGCATTCAGTTTGAGGAAAATCCACCAGAGTAAAGACATCCGACTCTCTAATGGGATAAACTTCGTTGTAATTTGCGGGATTAGTTTAATGGTAGAATAAGGGATTTCCAATCCTTTGACGGGAGTTCGATTCTCCCATCCCGCACTGACCTACAAAAAATCTGCTTCTTTTGAGCAGTTTTTTTGTTGCCTGCCAGTGCGAGGGTAGGAAGTGCCCTGCGGCACTTCCGTGGGAGAATCGAACGGAAGGGGGTCGGGGAACGGGAGTTCCCCGTGAAGGAAGGATTGGGAAAACCGTGGGTTTCCCAGAGGTGAGATATCTCCCATCCCGCACCAATTAAAAAACACCACCTATGAAAATCGGTGGTGTTTTTTAATTTAATGAAATGTAAATTACTTCACTGCCTCCTTAAGCGCTTTTGCCGCTCGGAACTTGGGAACTTTCATTGTTGGGACCTGGATTGCTTCTCCGGTCTTTGGGTTGCGTGCCGTTCGTGCCGCTCGTTGTTTTACTGAAAAAATACCCAATCCCGCAATTGAAACCTCCTGGCCTTTCTTCATTGTGTTTACGATGGAATTAATGACGGTATCCACCACTTCCTCTGCGGCAACCTTTGTACCACCGAGTTTTTCATGGACTGCATCTATAATAGCTTGTTTATTCATAATGGCTGTTTGTTACTGTTGATAAAATATTAAACGTTGGTTTTTCTTCCCTAACCCACCTTAAAGTGGTCGAGCGTCTCGCTGAAAGCGTGATTAGCCCGAACACGTGCGTGTTGTTTATATGAATCGACCTTTGTTAACGACCCCCGTCCGACTGGGTGTCCCGCCAGAATGAAATTCTTTCGGGCTGGCATCCGGGCGGGCACCTCGCACCCTTGTTGGGGAGAGAGAAGTCCTTGGTGTTCAATAATCATTATATAGGAAGGCCCTTTTTGTGCAATACAAGGTGTCAACCCCGTTAGAGGTCGCGGAATGCGAATTTTGAATACTTTATATATTAACTTATATAGGAATATATAGCTGTATGATGAGCCACTTGCCATCATATGCGACCGTGTCCTACCTCTAACGGGGTCAATGGGCAAATACTTGGAAAAGGGGGTGATTTTACCGGGCGTATTCGATGGCACGCATTTCTCGAATAACGTTGATTTTGATTTCTCCCGGGTATTTAAGCTCGTTTTCAACCCGAAGGGCAATATCTGCTGCGAGCTTCTTTGCTTCAAGGTCTCCAATCTTATCTGGCGTGACGAATATCCTTATTTCTCGGCCCGCCTGAAGGGCATAACTCTTTTCGACTCCAGGGAATGAGTTGGCAATAGCCTCAAGGTCATGAAGGCGTTTAAGGTAATTTTCTACACTGTCTCGGCGTGCCCCCGGCCTTCCTCCGGAAATTGCATCAGCCGTTTGCACGATAATCGATTCAATCGTTTCATACGGATATTCCTCGTGGTGAGATTGCATCGCTTGAATAATGCGATTATCAGCCCCAAATTTCTGCAAGATCCTTCTCCCGATCTCGACATGCGTTCCTTGTACCTCGTGGTCAACCGCTTTGCCAAGGTCGTGAAGAAGGGCGCCCGCGCGTGCGACTGCCACATCTGCCCCAAGCTCCTCAGCAAGCATTCCGGAAATATGCGCCATTTCAATTGAATGCTGAAGAACATTTTGCCCGTAACTTGTTCTGAAGTAGAGTCTTCCTAAAATTGAAATGATGCGCGGGTCGAGATTGAACACTCCGCATTCATAAGCGGCTTGCTCGCCCTTTTCTTTGATGATTTTATTAATAGTTTCTTTTGATTTTTCCACCGCCTCCTCGATTTTCGCCGGTTGAATTCTTCCATCGAGAATCAAGTTCTCGAGAGCAACGCGAGCGATCTGTCTGCGTACCGGATCAAACGAAGAAATGACGATTGATCCCGGCGTGTCATCAATAATGACCTCAACTCCCGCGGCGCGCTCAAAAACCTTTATATTTCTTCCTTCTTTTCCGATGATTTTGCCCTTAAGATCATCTGAAGGAATAGAAACCGTTGTCGCCATGATCTCTGATGCTGTCGAAGAAGCCAGGCGCTGGATTGAGGTAGTGAGAATATCTTTTGCTTTTCGATCCAACTTCTCGGTTCCCTCGAGTTCAAGTTTTCTCATACGAACAAGAATATCTTCTTCATACTTCTTTTCTACTGCCTTGAGGAGCTCCTGTTTTGCGTCTTCTTGGGAAAGTTTTGCGATACGTTCGAGCTCTGCCTTTGCTTCCTCTGCTTTTTTCTCCATTTTTTCCCGTATCTCTTTGATCTCCTCTGCTTTTTTCTTGAGATGTTCAACTTCATGGTCAATGTCGGTCTGGCGGTTGTCGAGAAGTTCTTCTTTCTTTACAAAACGCTCCTCGGTTTTTTTGTATTGGAACTCCTTCTCTTTTTCTTCCTTTTTGGTTTCTTCAAGAACTTGCGCGGCTTTTTTGTCTGCTTCCTCGGTTATTTTTTGCGCTTGTTCCTTGGCGGAAAGGAGCATTTTTTTGATCTCAAGCTCCATTGACCCGCGCTTGCCTAAAGACACTATCCAGCGCAGGAAGTATCCAAACGCGATACCAGAAAGACCCGCGATCGCGAGCAGGATGAAAACTAATTTTAAACTCATAGTAAGGCGATTAACTCACGCCTTGTGGTGTTGTGGTGTGTCGCGAAATATTTTTCGTACAAAACATATGGAAGGCAGTACGCATAACACAATAAGACAACATGACAATTTATAGTTTGGCGAACCCATTTTCCGCTTCAATCGATAGTTCTTTCACAACAGGTTCACACAAGGGGAGTCAACAAATTAAATGGTTAATATTCAACAAAAATTTAAAAATCGTACATTTCGATAGTACCAGATTATCCACATGATGTCCACAGGCACGAAATCATAGAGCGTGGAGCGTGTAACCCAGAGCGTTAAAGACAAAAAATCCGGCGCGAAAACAGGAAGCCCTGCTTTTTCAATATCGAAAAAGCAGGGCAACAGGGTAAGGTTTTTCTTCGATCCTACGCTCGCCGAAACTATGAACTATGGTTTCAATGGTCTCACGAAGATTGGACGACCTCCGTAACTTGTGGCCTGCAAGGTGCAGCACAGGAGGATTTTTAGTGACTATCATATAAAAATACCTATAGGTATTTTTATATGATAGTCAGAGGAATTTTTTAAAGGCCCGACTTTGGGGAGCATTAATGTCAGACATTGGCTCAAGCGAGTGTGGATAATTGTGGATTGCGGTAGATGTGTGTGGGGGTATACTAAATACTAAGTTTAATATTAATAACTAAACCCCTCCATTTATGAGTCATAATAATTTCTCGTTCAAAACCCGATTATCGAGTATTTTCTTGGCAACTATTTTATTGGTTTCTCCGATTATCGCTTCTGCAGATGTTTTTAGCGACATGGCGGCAAAGCTTGCTGAGGCATCTGCTTCTTTGAATAACATTATTACTTCTTTGTCGGTAACACAGCAAGCGCAAGTGACGGGAGGAGGGGGAGGAGGACCTACTATCACCGTCACCTCTCCCAACGGCGGCGAAACACTCTTTGTGGGTGACAGCAAAACCATCACATGGACTTCCTCAAGCGTTATCGACAAGGTGTCTATCGGCTGGTCCACAGGCCCCGGCTCGCTCAATTGGATTGCAAACAATATTCCCAACACCAACTCGTATAATTGGAATGTAAACGTAGGCAATACCACCAATACACAGTTTAAAATTCAAATCATCGGCTACCAAACGGGTACTAGCTCTGTCACTGACGAAAGTGACAACTTTTTCACTGTAGGAAGTTCTGGTGGGGGCGTTGGCGCCGCTCCCGCCATCACTGTCATTGGCACTCCAACACTTGCGCTCACGTATGATTCAGCAGGTAAAGAAGCAGCACTCTCCGCAACATTTGATGTTACTGTTACTGCCGGATCAACTAATTTTAAATTATATAAATACGGAGTATTTGATGCCGACACACATGCTTTTCTTGTAACGTTAAACAATGCTAATGGCGCAAATAATTCAGCAAATAACGGCAACTTTTATAAAACTTCGGGAACGGCCACCGATAACAGCACTTATTGGACCATTTCCGCAGGACAAACTGCAGCATTTAGGGTTACCTCAACACTGTCTTCCCCAAACACACTATTTTCTGGAAGCTATAACGCTACGATATCGATATACAAACCATCCGGCAGTGTTAGCGAAGTAGGAAATATACCAAATAATACGACAAACTCTCTTACCATAATCGGCGAGCGCGCGCCCTATATCAACAGCGTTTCAACAATGACCGATGTTTCGGGGG
>Ga0209210_1001757_pt1 | contig 17347 bp, 16 predicted proteins | sample RifGroA1_FD_183991 | JGI IMG/M metagenome (GOLD analysis project Ga0209210, IMG submission 183991) | Contaminated groundwater microbial communities from Rifle, Colorado, USA - Rifle Groundwater A1 (SPAdes) (version 2) | ecosystem: Environmental > Aquatic > Deep subsurface > Groundwater >...
TCTCGACGATGATGTGGTTGATGAGGTGTACCAAATTTTATCTAACATGGTCCCAGAAGAATACCAGGTTGAACCATTCCCTGAGCGGATAATGCGTAGAATTGGTTTCTAGTCAGATGGTTGTTCGTTTTTGCTTTTTTGTGTTTTTGTGGTAGAGTGCGGGTTGTCAGTTGCCAGTTTGCTCTCGTCGTTGTTATGCTTAGTCTAAGTAAAGTAACAGCTGCGTGAACTACTGTGCGGAGTAATGTTATGTAGTTAATGCTCTCGTCGTTCAATGGATAGGATGCTAGCTTGCGGAGCTTGCGATGTAGGTTCGATTCCTACCGAGAGCACAAGAAAAAATCTCCACTTTTTGTGGAGATTTTTTGTGCTATATTGCTATGCTTTGCGTGAACCTACTTTGAGCAGAATTGGGACAATGGGGACTAACGCTCGCTCGTCATTCAGCAGAATGATGCTTGGCTCAGGAAGTGGTACTTCTGCACCAGCTCGTACGCTCAGATAGCGTGGAAACTCTAACAATTCCGTCACTTCCTTCTTTTCTGCTAGTTCACTCCTTTAATATGAGGTTCCCGCTAGGGCTACGAGTGCCTAGATGTCTAGGATGGGGTGGTTTTGCCTTGCATCTGCTTGAGAGAGCGAACGGCTCATTTCCGCCCATTTGAGCCGGTACGGGTTCTGGGATTTGTTCAGGGGTTGGAATTGGCGCCACTGGAGTTTCAAAAGATGTTGGAATAATAACCGCCTCGGGAGGTGTAGAAATAGGGGTTTCTGGCGTTTGGGGAACTGGCATACTTGCAGGCGCAGAATTCAAGGTTGTTTCGTCAGACATATATAGGGATTATACCAAAGTCGGGCATATATATGTTATTTTTGGATAACAATGTTTATAGCGGAAGGCATAAAATCTTGCATCCTGGGGCCGCACAGAGGCCCACAAGTGTATTGTGGGGCGAATTTTGTGAATAATTTTATTTCGCACGCTGTAATTATAACTAATCAAATTTGATAGTCTCTTGAGCTTTGTTATAAATCTCGACTCTGTTATTTACATCAATTCTATTCACTAGCCAACCACGTAACCCACAGCGATGAATAAAATCATTTATCCTGTTAATGCCGTTGATTTCCTTTAGGGTTATCACGAGGCCAAAATTGACCCCGTCATCAGTTTTTATAAGTCTATCTTTCTTCTTTATGCTCAATGTCCACATGCCATCCCCATAAGCTTCAAGAGCGCCAACCTTATCAGTCAAGACTTTCTTTATGTGCTTAATATTATCCCATTTTCTAAAAAACTCCCTAGCCCTACCTTCATACGTATAATGTTTTTCACCATCCTCGGTATTTTGGGTGTTGTTATTTATTGTTACGAATTTGCCCTTGTTGTTAATTCTGCCAAAGTATACGTCCAGCTCTGTATCGGTATAATCTACTCCTTGATTAATTGAGCATTTTGAAAAATAACACAGGGTTGCTTTTGCAACAAAAGGATGTGTTTTGTTCTGAATCGGAATAGGTAAATTATGGGTGAATGTATCCCACTTTTCCGCCGTTCCGCTAATAATAAACTTAATTTCATCATCAGCAACTTTTATAATATTATTGATATTTTGTGGCACACTGCCAAAGCCGACAAGAGAGGTCAACTCAAAGTCGTTTGCAGTGTTGCGCCACCCGGCAGCAGCGTCTACAATTAATGCCTTTGCAAGTTCACGGCTAAAACCAAGCACTTCTATCAGATATGCTATCTTTCTTGTTACCCACGGCGCTGCGTAAGAAGTACCGGTACGGAAACTTTCACCTGTGGGTGTGCACACACGAACGAAATCCCCTTTATCTCCACCAAAATAACTAACATCGGGTTTAGTAAAGAACGACAAAATAGGTCCCTTTCTGGAATAAGATGCTGGTTTTCCATCTCTATTTGTTGAGTTAACGACGATACTGTTAATTGAGTCAGCTGGTGGTCCAACTTTTTTTTCTGCATCCGCATCATTCTTATTTTTGTTTGTGCCAGCTATTATAAAAATAACATCATTTTCGTATTGAATTCTATCCAGCGTTGATGCTTCGGGTGATATGAAATTTTTATTTACCTCTCGTTCAGCACCAAGGGACAGGTTCCATACCTTAATATCGGGATTTGAAATGACAATCTCCTCTATCTTTTTCATAATAGAAAACGCACTGTATTGCCCCTGCGCAGCAACACCAAAATGCCTGACTCTGAATCTGCCACAACCATCATCTAAATCGGGATTGATAGAAGGTCCGTCGACAATTATTGAGCTTACTGATGTGCCATGATCAAAATCCTTCGTATCTACAGGAATATCATCAGGTATCATTTTTTGAAACTCGACCCATTCAGAAAAATAGACACGTTCGTAAAATAGTGTGTCAATTACTCCAATAACAGGCTCCCCGCTTGGTGAGGGTATCGTCATTTTCGATTGAGGTTCTGCGTCACCAGTAATATCTTCTAGACTCAACTTAGTTAAGTCTTCAGTAGCCATTGCGATAAGATATGGCGCTTTTTTTAGTAGGAGTTTGATTTCGTTTGGGTATAGCAATAAGGTAGTAGGGTTCAATATTTTGCCCCGTTCAACATCTATACCAATCTCAGACATTAGAGCCTTAATGTCCTTGTTTGTTTCATATATAGTAATTATTGATTGATAGGCTATATTCGCACTGTTGTCAGGGATCTTGAAACCTTCAATGTAGTGAGCGTCCACAATCATGTTTACAAAAGTTGTCTTTACTATCCCATATCGTCCATAATCAACGACTATCTTTTTTAAGTTTAGCTGTTCAATATCATCATGGGTAATTTGTCCGCTAAAGTTCTCATCTAAAAGTTTTACACTTGCTTGTATATTTTTTATAGTACTGTCAATAATGGCATCACTAACGTAGTGCGTAATAATATGTTTTCTTTGTTCCTCTTCAGCAAACCTAGCCCCGACCACAGATTCATTAGACGGGCTACTGCTATTTGATAAAAAACCGCGGATTCTATTGCTTTTAGCAATAACATCGGTATAACAGACATCAATTAAGCACCCGTCGATAATGCTCTCTTCCGCCCAATAGTCTTTCAATTTTTGTAACTCTACTAGCAACGATTTTAATTTTTTTGACTTTATCCTAGGCGCTTTTGGAGGCATGTTACGAGAAAATGCCCCAGGGCCATGAGGCCGCTGATGGAGGGTTCCTTTTAACTGCAAGATGTCGTTCATATTTTTTATATACTAAGTTCCCTTGAAACCTGACTCTTTGAGACACCCGTCAATATTTCGATTTCTCTTACCGTAAATCCTTTCCTCTGTAACGCCTTCAAGTCAGAAGAATCGTTTTTTAAATCGATAGACTCGTATATTTTTTTCAGGTAATCATATTCGTTGTTTTTATCACTAAATGCTAGTGATGTTTTAATAACATTTCTTAGATCTCCAGGGAAAGGGATATGTTCTGCTGTTGAAAGGATTTTTTTGAAAAGCCGTATGTTGCGTCCAGCAAATTTGAACTTAATTAAGAAGTGGTTCAGTATTGATTCCGCAACTTCAATAAGTTCGTCTTGTGAATATCGGTTAAAGTTCACTACGGCATCAAAGCGTCGGATCATCGCTTTGTCAAATTGTTTGTAGAGATTTGTGGTTGCAATAAGAATTATATTGTCATTTAACCCATCGAGTCCTTTGAGCATCGAGGAGGTTACACGCCCCATCTCACGCACATCGTTTGAGTTTACTCGATCAAGGGCGATAGCATCTATCTCGTCAAATAAGATAATGACTTTCTCTGGGTGTGGCAAATTCTGTAATTGCGAAAAAACCGCTGCCATATTTTTAGATGTCTGACCAAGCTTGCTATCAATTACAGCATCGAAGTCTATAGCATAGAGATCACGCTCGAGGATTCTCGCAATTTGTTTTGCAGTTTCAGTTTTACCAGTTCCTGGTTCTCCTTCAAATAAAAATTTATTAACGCCTGCGCGATGTCCAATTGAATTTATAATTCCAACAATGTCGTTCTTAATTAAAACAGGGAGAGGGAGGGCTGATTCAATAGTTAAATCAACCTTGGAAAAAAGTGGCATGTCGTATTCACTATCTTGTGGCACAAAAGTATTAGTCCCAGACAACAAAGCCATGATGTATTGTGCTAGTTCAGAGTCACCAACAGAATCAAAATACCTAGCTATGTCGTAAGCTTCTTTTTTGAAACCAGCATCATTATTTTCTGCGTGGTATTTAATAAGATTTAGAATGTTTTTTTTGCGCATTTGTTCTTTCATGAAAACATGATATCATATCTATGGGACACATGTATAGTATATTGGGACAAACTTGCCAAAACAGGATTCCGTCAACGACGGGGGATTATATTGATTACCTTTGTGCGATTGTGTCTCCTGCGCAATATCTGACAGCTCTTGAACACCGTGGCAGCACTCGTTCTCTACCTAGGCCCCTAATGAGAGAAGTCTGGGATTCAGACGCAATGTGCTTCCCCTGAGCTTACCCCTCCTGTACGCACACGGATTACTCCCTTCTTTTAGTTTAAAACACTCCTCATCTCGTAACACCAATTTTCATTTACTATTTTATAGTCGCAACCATTATTCTTTAGTATTTCTGAGAAACTACTAGTGTGACCAGCCCCAATAATCATTAGTATTTTTTGATTTCTAAACTCAAAAAATTGCTCAAACCAAAACTTTTCTCTGATTGGGGAATATTCCTTATGTTTTTCTTTTAGTCTATCCTCATCCTCCTTATTTAAACTAAGGATATCTATGCCCAATAGCTCGCAAATTTTGTTTTCATTGAGGATGCCCAATTCACGCCGATCAGATTTCGTAGGTTCACAAAAAATATGTTTAATGTTGAGTTTATTAGAAATATCTCGTGCTACGCAATTTTTAACTATTGCCATACTTAAAACCTCTTCATTTGATTCCTCAACGATTATTCTAATATCAAATTTTTTTATCGTTTCCTCTAGATACTTATAAAATAATAGACGTTGTGCATCGTTTGCTTGTCCACGCCCACCGTGCTGTATCTTATGATCAACGCCAATAATATATATCATTTTCTTTTAGGCAAATTCATGAGAAGCGGTGATAAGTGAGTTAATTACAACATTAAGGAAGTAGCACATTTGAATTATTTCTGATATTCAAAAACTTTGCCAGTTACTGTGTCTTCAACCTTGTAATAAAAAACATGAGTACCAACAGGGAAGGACATATTTGGATCAATCCACAATGCGACAGGTCTTCCCATCCAATCTGGATTCGACATTGATAAATACCCATAACTATCTGGGCAAGGATACGGATACTCCCTCTTTGAATATTCAAGGAAAGACGACTTGATTGCTTCGCATGTTCGGTACTGGAAACCATTACTACTTCCTCGCGTACGAGCCTGTATGTCACCAATCTTATCCCCTCCACCCATATATCCCGTTTCAGTTGGGTTATCAATTTGAAGGGTTAGCGCACGAAATACAAATTTACCATCAGAGCTGTTAATTCTTAGATAGATAAAACTTGGGTCCCCTGATTGAACTTCCTCAATTGAGAATGTTGGTGGTGGTGGAGTTTTTGTTAAAAAACTACCATTTTCACTGGCAAAACGAACATCCTTTGTCGCCTCAATTTCATAAGAGTAATTTTTACCACCAACTAGGCTGGGAATAAAAACGGAGTGGGAGATAGAAAGTTCTGATTTTGAGTTAAAAATTTTTGAAGAGGGTGACCCATCCGAGAGAAATACTTTTGAAATTGTTGGGATATTTGTCTTCCACTCAATACTAACAGATGTAACTGAGGGTGTTACTACGACAGAATTTATTTGAATTTCTGACGACGACTGAACCTGAGTAGAAGGAACCACTGGGTTCGCAATTACCGCAACCTCTTTTACCCAGCGAACCAAGTCGCCCCTTTCATCCACCTCAGCAATAGCTCCATTTGGGAGTGTTACAATTTTGTTTATTTTTACCTCTTCCTGCTTTGTCACTACCTGTGAAATAGTTTCCGTTGGTTTTACGGTTGGTTCAACAATCTTTTTTGGAGCCGAGATTACAGCAGGGTTTGTGTTTTGTTTTTTGATTATCTCTTTTTGCTGAGAAATTTTTGCAGTACTTGTTGCTGTTGTTGTGGCTTTTATATTTTCAATACTTACATCAAAAGATTGCTCAACTCTCACCTCTGCTGATTTACTAAAAATCTTCCACGTAAACGGATTCCACCAAGAAGCCATAGCAACCTGTGGCACGATAAGCGTAACTGCCACCACCGAGATTAAAAGTTTTTTCATATCTTTATTTTACAAAATAATTTAAGTCCTTATTGTATAGCTTTGCAAACTTTTGCAATTCTAAAATATCCAACCTCTGTTCGCCAACTTCCACACGAGAGACATACGATTGAGTACGCTTCAATTTTTTAGAAACATCTATTTGTCTTAGCCCTGCCTCAAGCCGAGCCTTTCGCAATCTTCCAACAAAATCAGCATATTCCTTTGTTCGTATTGTATCTACCATAATACTATCAGCGTATATGCAAACTTGCAATACCTAAACTTTGCATATTGTGATATTCTTATATGAAGGCCCTTCGCACCCATCGCCAATACCTTTTCAAAAAAACCTCCCGTCAAACAAAGAAAGAATGTGGAGCGATGAGGAGCTGAGGGCGAACGCGCGTACTCGCGCGTTCGACGGAATTGTTAGAGTTTCCACACTATCCGAGCGTACGAGTTGGCGTCGAATTACCACTTCCTGAGCCAAGCATCATTCTGCTGAATGACGAGCGAGCGTTAGTCTCCATTCTGTCCAAAATATAACGAATACAATATTGAGTCCTCGGCTCGGGAATGTGAGATATTACTCTCCCGTTTCGCTCGCTCTACGTTCCCAATAGGTTCGCGCAAAGTTTAGTAATACAGCACAACTAGAAACTCAAAATTGTTCCAATCTTATTATTCGATGTTGCCAGCATCAACTTACCTACCCACCTTCACTGAAAATCCACTACCTTTCCACGCGGTTATCCCACCTTCGAGATTCATAACATTACTAAAACCAATTTCGGACATGAGAGATGTTGCGCGAGCCGACCGCCCACCCATTTGGCAATTAATTATATATTTTTCATTCTTATCAAGCTCGTTCAGCTTATCAGCAAACGACATCGAGCTAATATCAATATTCAAGGCGCCACCTATGTGCCCACCCTCAAACTCCGCAGGAGTTCTAACATCAACAACAATAACATTACCATCTTCTATATGCTTTATTGCTTCCTTTGGAGAAATATTATTCATCCAGACGATAATAGCAGAAAAGGTCCCGCTCAACTAGTTGAGCGGGACCTTTTCTATCTACCTCCTTACGCTATTTTCTTGATTGCTTTAGCAAGACGCGACTTTTTACGCGATGCAGCATTTTTCTTGATAGTATTACCTTTTGCTGCCTTATCTATTGCCTTGTAGGCCTTTGAAAGAAGAGTTTCTGCTGATTTTTTGTCCTTTGCAGAAACAAGAGTGCGTACCTCCTTTACAACCTCCTTCATCGCCTTACTGCGACGAGAATTGTAAACGGCCTTGCGCGCAGAGCTACGGATATTGCGTTTTGCTGATTTGATAATTGGCATATTCGTTACATTATATACCATTTCCTATATTTTGCAAGAGGCTCTATTCCGTGTAATATGTAAATATGATCGCTCATCTTTCTGGAACAATCCTCTTTGCAGGCGACCGATATGTGGTCATAGAAACTAACGGTGTCGGCTACAAAGTCCGCCTAGCAGTAGACACACTTCAAACGCTTAGAAAAAACACTGGTGAAAATACGTCTCTTTGGATACATACCGCTGTGCGCGAGGATGCTCTCGATTTGTATGGCTTCCAAAACCAAGTCGAATTGGAATTTTTTGAAATGCTCATCAGTGTCTCTGGTATCGGCCCAAAAGGAGCACTCGGTATTTTAAACGTAGCGCCAGTCGACCACCTAAAGGAAGCAATTGCTATGGGTGATACAGGCGCCCTAACAAAAGTTTCTGGTATTGGTTCAAAAAGTGCTCAAAAAATAATCCTTGAATTACGCGATAAGCTAGGTTGGCAAGAAAGTGAGGCAGGTGGAACAATGCTTGGCGACGAACGTGACGCGATAGAAGGTCTTGTGGCGCTAGGGTATGCCGAACGCTCTGCTAGAGAGGCTCTCAAAAAAGTACCATCTGACACAAAAGGCACTGGCGCGCGTATTAAAGAAGCGCTAAAATTATTAGGAAAATAAATGGAAAATATTTTACGCACAATTAAAAAATTAATCCCGCATAATATTTTCCATTCGCTTCAGCCTGCGTACCACTACATATTTGCACTCATTGCAGCAATCATATACCGCTTCCCTTCGCGCAAAATAAAGGTCCTTGCTATCACAGGCACAAAAGGAAAAACGTCGACAACTGAAATTGTAAATGCGATTTTAGAGGAGGCTGGCTATAAGACCGCTCTTGCTGGCACACTTCGTTTTAAAATAGATGATAACGAGGAGCGTAACTTATACAAAATGACTATACCTGGTCGTTTTTTTGTGCAACGATTTTTACGTCGAGCGGTGCGCGCAAAATGTGATTGGGTAATAATCGAGATGACATCCGAGGGAGCGCGACAATTCCGCCATAAGTTTATAGATTTTGATGCGCTCATTTTTACAAACTTGTCACCTGAACATATTGAATCTCACGGATCATTTGAAAATTACAAAGAAGCAAAAAAATCTATTGCGGAGACCTTGTCTCACTCAGCAAAAAGGCCGCGTATTATTGTTGCAAATGGAGACAATAAATACGCAAGTGAATTTCTCGAAGTTGGTGCCGACATAAAAACAACATACTCAATCAAAGATGCAGAGCCGTACACTCTTGAAAAAGACTTAACTACATTTAATTTTATGGGAGCTCCTCTTAAGTCGCATCTGTCTGGCGCTTTCAATCTTTCCAATATGCTCGCAGGAATTTCCTTTGCGCGTACTATCGGTGTTTCCCCAGAAGTCATTCGTCGTGCCATTGAAAAGTTCCACGGCATTCGTGGTCGCGTCGAGCATGTAAATATGGGGCAGGATTTTGACGTAATAGTTGATTATGCTCACACTACCGATTCATTAGAAAAAGTTTATGAGGTTTTTCAGGACTCTCGAAAGATTTGCGTACTTGGCGGAACTGGTGGGGGGAGAGACTCGTGGAAACGCCCAGCGATGGGCGCGATTGCCGGCGCGCACTGCGATGAAATAATTCTAACCAACGAGGACCCTTACGATGAGGACCCTCAAAAAATAGTTTCTGAAATTATGGCTGGGGTAGAAAGCGGTGGCGCTAAAATTATTATGGATAGACGCGAGGCTATTGCGTACGCCCTATCTCTCGCAAAAATTGGTGACGCAGTCATAATAACCGGCAAAGGCACCGACCCATACATAATGGGGCCAAACGGCACAAAAACACAATGGGATGACGCTGATGTCGCTCGCGAAGAACTTACAAAACTCGGTTTTAAAAAATAATTAAGTTGTTTGACTTTGTGCTTCAGAGAGAGTAGCTTGTAAAGTAGTAACCTGTTCTAAATGACAAACGGAGGTTGAAATGAGTAAAAATCATGTGGATCAAAGCGAATTGCCAAGGAAAATAATTACCCGTTTTTTCAGGAAATTAAAGAAGTCGATAAAAGAGATTTTTTTGACCGTGCGGGCGACCCTTTTAGTGTGGAGAAATTACGATGTCTTGTTTTCGTCCTTGACGAATTGACCGCTGGAGTCGAACATTGGGACAGAGTTGCTTCCTTTGTTATAAAGAGGGGGGGAAAACAACTTTCTGAATTCTACCAACCAGCTCTTCTCTTGCTCATTCCAAAAATTTCTCCCCAAAAAAGAAACGAGGTTGTAAAATATTTTTGCACCTTTGGGAAACTTAGCCTCGTTTCATTTATCACCGAAAAAGAACTTCTTCGGTACCCAAGCAACAAAGAGCTTCTTTTAATCGCAAAATATCATCGTCGCCATCGCACGACAGTAGACAGTGATGTATGGAAAGAAATCGTTAACCTTGCAAAAAGTAGCGTCTGTTACCGAGCTGAGCTCTCTGCTATCAATAAAATGACTGTCGAGTTAGTAACACTTGAGAAGAACGACGTATCGGATTAATTTTGAGAGCGCCCCCGCACCACGCGGTGGTGCTCTTTTTCTTTGCACCTCTTTTTGGTATACTAGCAAAATGCAAACAGTATCACTCTTCCCATCACTATTCGACTACCAGATGCTTGGTATTTTTGCACTTCGTGTAACCATCGGACTAATATTTGTTTATTTTTGGTATGAAAAAGTAACTCACCAGCGCGCAGAACGAATTCATTTTTTTGAAAAGCTTGGGTTGAGGCCAGCAAAAACCTACTTCTTTATTGTATCATCAGCCGAGGGTGTTGCTGGCGTGCTTTTGGTAGTTGGTCTCTGGACTCAAGGTGCTGCAATAGTAACAGGGTCTCTCATGACACTCGCCACCATTATTAAATGGTACAAGCCATCAGCACTCCCAAGAAATACAATCGAATTTTACATCATTCTTGCTGTCGCATCATTTGCCCTTCTCTTCCTTGGGCCAGGCGTGTTTGCGTTTGACCTACCATTATAGGATTGCAAATACCACATTTTGTGGTATTATCCTGTTTGTTTTTAGTTAAATTAATGCGCCCATAGCTCAGTCGGTAGAGCAGCTCCCTTTTAAGGAGACGGTCGTAGGTTCGATTCCTACTGGGCGCACCAGAAACAAAAGGCACGGGTTCTCTCCGTGCCTTTTGTTTCTATTTGCGAACAGAGCAAGCCAACTGCTTGGCTTGCGTTAGGAATCGAAAGGCGGAACATGTTGCGAAGCAACAGTGAGCCGAGGTCGCGAGTACTTATGAGCGAAGCGAATTAGTAACTCGAGACCGAAACTACTGGGCGCACAACGTAAAGAAAAACAGCACCTGCGTGCTGTTTTTTAGTTGTGCGAGCCGGAGCAATATTTTGCTAGCAAGCAAAATAAGCGAGGCAGGGTCGTGAAAATTTTGTTTTGACGAAAACAAAATTATTCCTGACCACACGCTAGTCTTGGGCGAGCAGTACTCTGCAATACCATCAAATCAAAATGGATTGTATCGGCTAAAAGGAGAGGCGATTTCTACTGGGCGCGTAAAATAAAAAAGGACCTCCGAGGAAGTCCTTTTGTTTGGTTTTTGTGATTGTTGTTTTTTACTTCTTGTTTGCTACCCCTTTGCATTTCGGGTTTGCCGGAAACTCCCAGCCGATGTCGCCGTTTTGCATGACGACAAATTTGGCCTCGCACGTTACCGGGCCATCTGCGTTTGGTGCTGGGGCATCATCCACGCGGATGTAGTTCCGGCTGATTGAGCCGTCTGCGTTGGGCGTGTAAAGCCCGTCGTGATGAGCCACACAAGCCTGCCAAGAGGGCTGACCGAGGTGCGGGGCACATTCTTTTGCCGCCACATCGAGGCCGCCTGAACCGGCAACGACGACGTGCTTCGTCGGACCAGCTGCATAAGCTGAGCCAGACGACAGACAAACGAATGCCAATACAACTACAAACAACTTTTTCATTTGCTACTCCTTTTTTAAATTGAAAGAACTACCGAAGTGGAAGCCACAGAACCCTTTATTGGACCTGTTAACTTCACTAGAACAAGTATAGCATATCCATTTTTTTTGTCAAGCCCACACAAAAATAGCTTCCCCTATCATGACATTGGCTATTTATCCACTGCAAAAAAGTTATCCACAGGTGGCTTGTTGCACAAATAATGATTCCTGGGATATAATAAACACAGACTTAAATTAGGTGATTCGCAAATTTCAGGTTCTGGCCAACTTACGGTCTACACAAAAAGGAATTCATGCACAATCACTACCTGCACCTTGCGCGATATACAGCGCTCCAAGAATTTGTTCTTTTAGCACACAACGCCTCATACAGGCAAAATTAAAAAGTCAGCATAAGCTGGCTTTTTTTGTTTTTTTATATATCAAGAATGAATCTTTCGAGGGATATATTCATCGGCTCCCCTCCTCTGTGGTCCTCGTGATAAATAGTGACGAGCGATCTGGAAAGGCTTGCGATCTCTTCTTGTGAGTAATTTTTTGCAAAACTACGCGCCTTTGTAGCGACAAAAGGATTTAGCCCGCAGTTGTCATCCATCCTCGCATTTTTCATAAGTGCAATATTTTTAACCGTCCAAAAAAGAGTGTTGCATATCTCCTCCCCCGACAAGCCAGAGGTTAGTGCCTCTTGGTACAAGACCCACAATTCTTTTTTGTTTCGTTTGCCAAGCGCATCACCAAGAGAGAATATATTAAAATCTGGTCGTGTATCTATTTTTTTTGCGACGTATTCTTCAACCTCAGCTTGTGTGATTTTAATTTCTCCCGCGATTTTTTTGTCCAATTCTGGCTCAAATACTAAAAAGGAATTTAGCGACAAGCAAAGCTCGTTTGCGTGCGCAAGAAGAACCTCCTGTTCCGCTTTTTTATCAAATAAACAATCAAAAGTAAAAAGTGATGTGTTCCCAAAGAGCCCCTGCGATGCTGCAAAGGAATGTAGGAGTTCCTTCGATAGTTCTCCCTCAAGGATTGCGCGCTCCTCCCCGCACTCCTTGCTAAGTTTTTTGCGTAGCTCACGAAAACGCGCGCGACCTTTTTCTCTATCATTCCCATAAATAATATGAAGCATGTTTGTGTTATTTTAGCTTTTTCATAGAACCAAACCGTGTCCCTTCTGCAATTGATACCGTAATGGGAACTGGGAACTCAACAGAGTGTTCCATCGCTTCTTTTATAACGGCAGTAGCTTTGTCTACACTGTCTTCTGCAACTTCGTATAAAAGCTCATCATGTATTTGAAGCAACAAATGCACTTTTGAAAGCAACTCTGCTTTTCTAAGACCATCATGCGCGTTCTTCATTGCTATCTTTATAATATCGGCTGCTGTGCCTTGGAGTGGAGCATTCATTGCCATACGCTCCGCGCTCGCTCTAATAAATTGTATCGGGGACTTGAGCCCAGCAAAAAAACGGTGGCGACCAAAGTATGTCGTTGTGAACCCGTCCTTTTTTGCTTGTGATTTTACATCTTCAAAATACGAAGCAATTTTGGGAAAGGTTAAAAAGTAATTGTCATAAAACTCCTGCGCCTCTGCTCGAGTAGAGCCAAGGTTGTCCTTTAGAGCATTCACCCCCATTCCATAAACAATCCCAAAGTTGATTACCTTTGCTCTACGGCGCATTTCTGGGGTCACATCCTCGGCCACAACTTTGAACACGCGAGAAGCGACAGATGTATGAACGTCTACACCAGTACGAAAAACTTCTATCAACTGCTCATCCTGGGAAAGCGCGGCAAGCACACGCATTTCAATTTGAGAGTAGTCAAAAGCGATAAGTGTCGACCCTTTTGGTGCCACAAATGCGTCACGTATTGCAGCCCCCATTTCTCCTCGTACTGGGATATTTTGTAGGTTTGGGTTTGAGGATGACATTCTTCCTGTTGTTGTTCCTGCTTGGTTTAACGTAGTATGTAGGCGCCCATCCTCGCCGATTAATTGCGGGATGTTATCGATATACGTGGACAAAAGTTTTTGAAGCTCGCGGTATAAAAGTATATCAGCAATAATCGGATGCGTATCGCGAAGCTTCACAAGCTCTGATTCACGCGTTGAGCGCGCGCCTCCCTCTGTTTTTTTAAGCCCTTTTACTGTAAGCCCAAGTTTATCAAAAAGTATTTCGCCAAGCTGTTTTGGTGAATTCATATTGAACTCTCCTCCCGCATGCGCGTAGATGCGCGCTGTTATCTTATCGAGCTCTGTGTGATATTTTTTTGAAAGGCTCTCAAGATGCCCCTTGTCCACAACGATTCCATATTTCTGCGCTTCTTCTATAATAGGAATAAGTGGCAACTCTATGTCGCGGTAAACACCTCCAAGTCCTTGCTTCCCCACCAATGCCTCGAGCGACTCAAACGCATCTCTAAAATTATTCTTTTTTGTATAATGAAGGATGTCCTCGAGAGACGGTGTGGTGAGCTCAGAGTTTAAAAGCCACAGTGCAATCTGCGCATGCTTGAAAAGTACTTGGTCTACTTCTTCTACTAGAGAATCCTCTGGGGGGGATTTACGTATTACCCCCAATAGCTCGTGCAGGCGATCACGAAGACCTCGGAAGTCCAGATCAGCAAACAAAGCCTCGGCTTGTTCTGGGTTGAAGCCTTCGCTCCACTTTTTTTGTGGCAACGAAAATTCTATTGGCGCGTTACGGCGCACTGTCGCAAGTGTTTTTGAAAAAAGTGCCTCTTCCTCGCCATCCTCTAGGAGTTTTATTATTCGCGGTGTGAGACCTGCTTCCTTAAACACTTCTGGGCTTTTTTTTATTTTTTTGTAAATTTCTTCAATGGAGCCAAAGGTTGTGATAAGCGTTGTCGCTGTTTTTTCACCTATGCCTTTTATCCCAATAATGTTGTCTGACGGATCGCCACGGAGACCTTTATAGTCTGGGAGGAGAGCAGGCTTGAACCCAAACCTATCGATTACTGCTTTTTCATTATATAAAATCGTATCGTTAATCCCCTTTTTTAGTGTGTACACGAGGACACGATTGTCATCGACAAGCTGAAGTGTGTCCATGTCACCAGAAGCAATAATTACTCTTAAATCTTTTTCGTTTTTTGTTTTTTCAACAATTGTTGCAAGGAGATCATCTGCTTCAAACCCTGCAAGCTCGTAAGCTGGAATACCTAGTGCACCAAACACATCTCGTGAGCGCTTGATCTGATGAACAAGATCGTCCTCCGCCTTTGCGCGACCGAGCTTGTACGCATCGTATGCCTCATGGCGGAAAGTTGGTTGAGGGAGGTCAAAACATCCTACGATATAGTCTGGCTTCAAATCCTTAATAATTTTCATTATCATTGTTGAGAGGCCATAGATAGCGCCTGTCGGCTCACCCTTGCTAGAGGAAAATTCTGGAAGCGCGTGGTAGGCGCGATGCAAAATCGCGTGCGCGTCGAGAATAACGAGTGTCCTTTTTTGACCGTTTTCTTTTGTTGATTTTTTTACCATACTATTCTACTGTGACACTACGCACACCTTCATCAACATACTGAAAAGAAATCATAATTATATCTTTTGGGAGCACACCTTTTACCTGCTCTGGCCATTCAATAAAAATGAGATTGTGTTCATCGAGGAGAAGGGCCTCCCACTCAAGAGCTTGCATTTCTTTTTCATTTTCTAGTCTGTATGCATCTATGTGTATGAGCTTTGTAAAACGCTCGCCGAGTAACGACCCTCGCGGTATTGCGTATCCTTTTTCGAGGACGAATGTTGGGCTGGTAACAACTTCGTTGATGCCCAAAATACTAGCAACACATTTTGTAAACGCTGTTTTCCCTGCCCCAAGATCCCCAGAAAGTCCTACGACTGTTGCAGTTGACTTTTGTGGCATTTCAACAAAAGACCGCAATACATTGCCCGCGACTGCACGCAATTCCTCAAGATTTTTTACTTCGTATTTCATCCCTTACATCTTACCACTTCGAAGACAGAATACGGAATGTAGAGTTTATAGACTGAAATATGTGTAGCAAAAACGTGGCACGCCTTTCGGTCGTGCCACGTTTTTGCTAAATTCCATATTCCATATTCTGACTTCCGCCCCTTAGTATGAGGCGTGCGTATCAGAGAACCTGCCGTAAAGGTGGTTCCCAAGAAGGACCAATACGAGCACCAATGCTATTAGAAGCATCCACCCAAAGAGTGTTGTTGGCAAGAACGAACCTGCTCCAAAGATGCTTGCGCCGAGAGCGCTTGCTGATGCTTCTACGCGGTGTGTCTTGTATGCGATTGCATCGCCCTGCACTCCTTTTGTGTCTGTGTAGACCATGTTTGCTGTAACAACAAGAAGGTCCCCATTCTTTATCGCCCTATCTGTAGTTGCAATAAAGAATGCTTCTCCTGTGTCACCTGATGCAAGTGCTCCAAGATCAATAGTTACAGTGTTGTCTGCTGGTGAAAAAGTTCCGACTGTTGAACTTTCAAAGTTCATCGTTTGAGGAAAAGTGACACGTAGGACTACATTCCTAAGGGATTGGCTACTTTCATTTTTCCATGTCACGTAGTATGAGCGCTTCTCATTTTCTGTGATAGCCTCTGCTCCTCCATCGACAGACAGCGAGACGAGAGACTGCGTTGAACTTCCACTGTTTACAACAGTCACAGTAGGTTTTGTAACTACTGGTCTCGGTGTTGTGATAACAACGCCTGTGTCCACTGTGCCTGTTGTTGCAACAACTGAGCTTCCCTCTGAAACAAAGCTCATGGTGGAACCATATACTCTGCCGTATGGGTTCTCCGCAACAATACGATAGTAGTAAGTCTGACCACGCACTAGCCCAGTAATATTATCTGAATGTCTTATTGTGGGTAGAGCCCCTACGCTTATCGTTTGGGTTTTGTTACCCAAAAGCGTGCTTGCCCCCCACTCAAACCATGCGTTTGATGGTTGATTTGATGAAGTGAACACAAGTCCGTTAAAGACAGCTGTTGTGCCAGTAAGGTCTGTTGCCAGAAGAGTTGTTGCTGCAGGAACAGACCCAGTTGTGCTTGTAATAACACCGCCTGTTGTGCCAGTTGTCGTAAACGAGAGAATATTCCCATAAATGGTACCTTGTGAATTTCGCGCTACCGCTCGATAATAGTAATTTGTGTTTGAACTGAGTCCAGTAATAGTTGCGTTAAAGTTTGATGCAATACTTCCATGCGACAGGATTGTTGTTGTGTTTCCAAGAGATGTACTTGTCCCCCACTCAAACCAACGAACAGTGTCATTCGTAAAGTTTGGATCTACATAACCATTCAGAATAGCTAGGTCGGTAGATACATCAGCGTTTCTTGTGCTTACAGACACAACAGTCCAAGAGGACACGCCTGTCACAAAACTCATCTGTGTTCCATACACGATACCCTGCGAATTCTGCGCTACTGCGCGGAAGTAGTAGGTAGTGTTTACTGCGAGACCTGTGATCACATTACTGAAGCTTGTTGCTGTTGTACCGTAGTTGATAGCTGTAGTCGACATACCGTATGTAGGTGTGCTTCCCCACTCAAACCATGCGTTTGTGCTTGCTCCGTTTGGAGTTACGAAACCGTTCAAGGTTGCCGAGGTCTGCGATGTAGCGCTCGCGCTTGAAGTGTTGACGGTTGGTGCGGAGAGGGTTCCGGTAGTTGTA
>Ga0209210_1001760_pt1 | contig 17334 bp, 14 predicted proteins | sample RifGroA1_FD_183991 | JGI IMG/M metagenome (GOLD analysis project Ga0209210, IMG submission 183991) | Contaminated groundwater microbial communities from Rifle, Colorado, USA - Rifle Groundwater A1 (SPAdes) (version 2) | ecosystem: Environmental > Aquatic > Deep subsurface > Groundwater >...
TCCTCTCCCTCAAATTCCCCAAATTTCTTTCCCTTTTTTATGTGTCCGTATCCAGTCCCTGGGTAAGTCGGCTTGATCCCAATGGTAACTATGTAGTCCCCGCCGTAGGCTGCCGCGGCTCCCGCCATTAAGGTTCTAAAATAAGTCCTCTCGGGCGTAACCAGGTGGTCAGCCGATTCATTTAATATAACCGCGTCCTTGTCAATCTTATAGATATAGGCCGAACCTATTCCATGAGCCGGGGCAGTGTTTTTTCTTAGGGGTTCAACTATTATATTTTTTGGGAGTATTTGGGGTACCTCTTTTAGAATTTCTTTTTTGTATGATTCTGAAACTGTAACAACAAAAATCCTATCCCAAGGCAAAATTTCTCTAAACCTGTGGGAGGTTATTTGGGTGAGGGTTTTACCCCCGAAGAGTTTAAGAAACTGTTTTGGAATTGCATTTCTGGATTTGGGCCAGAGCCTAGTTCCGCCGCCTCCTGCAACTATTAGCGCGAATAAATGATCTTTAAAAGCGTCCATAGGTCTTTTGAACTAATTTCGAAAATTCCTTTCTAAATCTTTCTTTTGAAAATCTTTCGGCACTCCGGCTTATTATTTTATGATTAAATTTATATTTTTTAAACTTATTCACTACCCTTACTAAAGCTTCGGGACTCTGACTGTTAAAAAAAAGGCCGGACTTGTCCTCGGCCACTATGTCGAGTGCTCCTCCTGCCCTATATGCAATAACCGGCGCACCTGCCGCTTGTGCCTCAACTGCAGATAAACCGAAATCTTCTTCCTGCGGCATAACAAACGCCGCACATCTCTTATAGTAATCCGCAATCTTCGCGTCTGTCAATTCTCCCAAAAACTTAATGTTACCATGGGCGGCTCTTTTTAACCTTTTCTCCTCGGATCCTACACCCACAATGCAAAGGGGAAGGGCGAGGGTGTTAAAAGCCTCAATTGCTAAGTCCACCTTCTTATAAGGCACAAGCCTCGAAACCATCAAAAAGAAATTTTCTCTTTCTTCCTTTAATCCTTTTGAGAAATATTCAATGTTTGCTGGAGGATAAATTATTTTCGAAGTACGCCCGTAATACTTCTTAACTCTTTGCTCCACTGCTTTTGACTGGGCGATTATTATGTCCGGCCTTTGTGCAGCAATTCTATCCCAGATCCGGAGGTAGGTCACCACAGGCTTTCCTACTATCTTTAAGACTGGTTCCTTAAAATATGTTTCGTAATGGCTCCATAAGTAACGTGTTGGCGTGAGTAAATAACAAATGTGGACTGTAGGTGGTCTGACAATTATTCCCTTCGCCGCCTCAGATGTAACAGAAATAACTATGTCAAAGCCTGAGAAGTCTAAAGACTCAAAAGCCAGGGGCATAAAGGTACCTAAATATTCGTGTTTATTGGAAAGAAGTGGAATCTTTTGCAAGAAAGTTGGAATAACTTTGGGGAAAACGTTTGCCCATGGAGTCTTTTTGGAATCATAGACTGAGGTGAAAAGTGGAGCGTCGGGGAAGAGTTCATGGAGCGCAAGTAAGTCGCGCTCGGCCCCTCCCCATTTGTTGACTCTATCGTATACGAGCGCAACTTTCATAGATTTTAAGTGTCTCTTGCGCCATTTTATTCCAAGAGTATCTTTTTACAAAATCGCGTGCTTTAGCAATCCTTTCCTCCCGGGCTTCAGCTCCTATTTCTAAAGCCAGCTCCATTGTTCTGGCAATTGATGAGAAATCAAAGGGATTAAAATAAATCGCGTGCTCTTTGTAAACCTCCTTAAGAACCAAAATTTCGGATGCCAGTACTAAAGTTCCCACCTCCATCGCGTCAAGACCCGGTATCCCAAATCCTTCGGATAAAGTAGGAAAGACAAATGCGGCTGAGTGCCTGTAAAGTGTTCCCACCTCCTCATCTGGCAAAAAGCCTAGAACTTTGACAAAAGCGCCAGCTCCCATTTCGGAAATTAACTTCTCAAGTTTTTTGACAAAGAAATTCCTAGCAGAAACTATTACCAAGTGTGCTTTTATTCTGCGCTCTGTATTAAGAGAGATAATCGCTTCAATTAATCTTTTCAAATTCTTATGGGGATAGGCGTTTCCTGTGTATATAAAGTAGGGTGTTTCAATACCATACTTTTTCAAAAGCGGGGTAACAGCGCCCCCTCCAGATAAATCACTTACTCCTTCAGGCGTGACTGAAACTTTATCTGGGTCAAGGCTGTAATAGTCTACCAGTTCTTTTTTGACCGCATGGCTGGGAACAATAATTTTTACGGGCTTTTTAACCGCCCTATCAAATACGGCTCTATAGCCCAGTCGTTTAATAAGGTACACGATGGGAGCAAGTGTGGTTGCTTCAAACCCTTTTTGCTTATGCATAAGTAAATCGTGAATTGTTACAACATAATCTCCTCGATAGAGAATGGGTACGTTGAAGTGGGGAAAATGAACCAAATCGGGCTTCTCATTTTTTAATATCTTGGGAAGAGAAATTTGTTCGCTAAATGAATATTGGCGAAAGTCTCCCTTAATTTTCTTGAAATTCGCGGGTAAAGATAAACTTTTAAAATAGTTATTTCTTAAAATGAGAGTGTAATCGTTTTTTCTGTCAATTTTTGCAAGATTTTGAGTTAGCTCCATAACATACCTACCTATTCCGGTATGTTCAATTCCATACATTCTGGCGTCGATTACGATTTTCATTTGGAGGAAATTACACTTGCGTAAATAGGGTCGTGAAGTTTAACAACCTCTTTCCAATCAAAGTATCTGTGAACGTGGTTTTGACCTTTTTGTCCTATACGATTTGCCAAATCTGGGTTTTTTAGTAGTTTGATAGCTTCCCTGGCAAGGGCTTCATCACTATCTGCAATGAGCGCTTGTTCCCCCTGAGTGATATTAAGACCAGCGACTCCAATTGACGTCGAGACAACAGGAAGCCCGGCGGCCATGGCTTCTAATATTTTTAAGCGGGTTCCCCCCGCTCCTTTTATTGGAGCAACCATTATGCTCGCACTTCCGTAAGCATCTCTTGCATCAGGAATATTTTCGGTTATTTCAATGCTTTCATCACTTTCTGAAAGTCTCTTAATCCATTCTGGAATTTCTCTGCCTACAATCCAAACCTTAGCATTTGGGACCTCCTTTTTAACCTTAGGCCATATTTTTTTTATCAATATTTCTGAAGCCTCTTGATTTTGAAGCCACTCAAAGTTGCTTACACCATATAATACTTTAGGGGGCAATTTCCTTTCCATCTTTTTTGCCGCATAAAACTCGGTATCAACCCCGTTAGGAATAATATCGACTTTTACCCCTGGAATTAGCTTAATCATTTCACTCCTGTCCTCGGCCGAAACTGCCACTAATTTGCTTGCTTTAGTCCAGTAATGTTTTTCCCAATACTTAACCTTTAAAACGTCATACATATAAAAAGGCCTCAAGATTCTAGGTACCTTTGTCTCTACGTGGTGTTTATAAACATCGTGCCAAATAGTTTGCTCGACGAGTATTGTGGGAACGTCGGTGCGGGCTAAATGCGGCATAACATAGAAAGTCTCGGCGTGGATCAAATCATATTTCTCATTGGCGAGTTCCAGCGAAACCGCCCGCCTTTCCTTTAAAGACAAATTTCTAATAACCATAAGCGGGAATGGCCCGAAAAGAGAAAGGAGCACATTTCTTACGGTCCAAGGCTTTTTTGGCCTATCAAAAACCATTACTTTTTTGCAGTATTTCCTAAGCTCCGGAATGAATTTCTCCTCAGATGTATCTTTTGCGAGGGAAAAAAGGGTAATATCGTGCTTCTTTGAAAGGTATTTGATTATATTGTACCAGCGTGTTTGTCCACCGCTGGTCTCAGGTTTTGGCAAATAGGGAACTAACATCAATATCTTCATTTTATGGGTTTATGTAAATCTGCTATTAAATAAGTATTTGTTTTCTCAACTACTTCAAACCTTGCAATAACGTCTAGAGTATCTGGGTCATTTAGGCTAACAGTAACGTAATAATCCGCCCCTTTTTGAATTATTTCATCCACCGATGAATCAATTACCGGCCATCCCCTTCTTTTTGTCTGGTAAAGAAATGCAGTATCCCCATTGTAGGGTGCAATTACTATCGCATCCTTGGGAGTCAATCTATCAACGGCTGCCCCTGCCTCCATAATTTCCGGGTGGTTAACTTTATAAAACTCTCTAACTTCGGAGGCTCCTGTTGTAAACATAATGAGTATCGAGAATATTGCAACAGATCTGGTAGCTACGAGCGGAAAGTCTCGGGAATTCCACAAATAAATTAGCCCCTCTGCCAAGGTTAAAGAAATTGCCGGAATAGCAATCGCCTGATAGTAATCGTGCCTTACGTTGGCTGTGGCAAAGACGACAACATAAATGAGCATCCCTAGTAAAAATGCATGTGTAAATAGGTCTTTCTTGGGTTTAAGAAGTCCAAAGACAAATATTATAATTCCCCAGAATCCCAAAATAAGTTTTGTTAGTCTCTCCCCAAAAATCCAGCGAAAAAAAGCGGGTTTTAAGCGGATTCCGTCACCATTGAACATCCAAGACCATCCGGGGATGCCTGCTGGAAATTTACTAATCCAGGCCCGCCAGACAAAGAAAGGAACCAAAATTATATCTACAAAAATAAGGAGTTTAATTAAGAGTCCAAGAGCGATGGAAACCCCTGATAGATATAAAAAGTGTGCTTTATCTTTGTCGATAAAAAGAATAAAAAGCCAAATTCCCAACAGGCCAAAAAATATTGCCGTAGGTTCGGGCAGTATTACTCTGGTGAAATAAATGTTAAAAGGCAAAAAGAGGAAAAAAAATGAAGCTAAAACCCCACCCCACTTATTCATAAATCTTGCTCCCAGAAAGTAGAGAATAAACCCTGAACCTAAAGTAAAAATAATCGAAACTAGCCTCCCCCATACTTCAAAGGACACAACGCCAATATTTTTGGCTAAAACTGCGTGTATTGCGTTATAGAGAGGGAACTCAACATATCGATAGCCTTCTGGGTTTAAAATTCGAGACTGGGTTGAGGATAAATCGTAGTAACGTGGATAAAGTATATTAACACCGTTTTCCACGTAAAGCCTGGCAACGGCCGCTGTGTCAGCTTGCCTAAAAGAATGCCAATCTGCAATCGGATTATCTATTTTATATAACCTGACTATAAAACCACCAACAAGTATTAATGCTAACAAATAGTACTCAATACGCTTAACTGAAATAACTCGCGCAACTAATTTATTCAATATATTTCTCATTTCGTACCAGTCCCACCAAAACACCAATTAATAACCAGAAGATTATAGCGAATTTTGACGCTTCAAAAACGTCAATAAAAACTGCATTAATTAATACACCAATGCTCCCTCCCAAAAGACCTGCAACAATTGGCCTTTGAATTTCTGGTAGCTTTTCCAAGTTAGACTTCACATTTGCTAAAAACAACGATCCAATCCGAAGGAAAATTAAACAAAATGCTGCAAATCCCAAAATTCCTGTCTCTCCCAATGCCCTTAAATAATCGTTATCTGTGGCAAGTGTAATTGAAGAATAACCAGTACCAAGTAGTGGATTTTTTGCCAATGACCTTACCGCCCTCGGCCATTCTACATTTATCCTGATTGAAGAAGATCTATCTTCTATGACGGGTGGAGGTGCTGGTGTAGGAGTCACAAAATCTGTCCTTCTTTGTGGCACTTCCTCTTGTGCGTATACTGTCCATGACGCATCCCCCGTTCTTTTTTTAACCTCGTCAAAAATTCTTAAATATCTGGCCCTTAAGTCTGGGGAGAATGAGAAAAATATCAAACTAATGATAGTTACAACGAGAACCTCCTTATACTTTCTAAGGATTAGTAGTGCAACACTAACTCCCACCAAATATGAAACGATAGAAATTCTTGATACTGAGGCGAGTAGTAACCAAAGGCCAGAAAAGATTGCCCCCGCAATTAATATTTTCCATAATTTCTGTTTGAGGGTATAAAAGAGAGCTATAAAAATTGGTAAAACGAAAACCAAAAAAGTGGCTAGATCATAGTGCCCTGCGAACGTGGAATTTATGTGACTTCCCGGTAGCCAGCGAAGGGCAATTCCTTTTGCATACTCTACGTTTTGTGTGACTATTACTGGCCAATAAAGGAAACGCTGCCCCAGTGCATAAACGAAGACAATAAATAATGTAAGTAAAAGAACCTTGATATAAAAACTCAAATTCTCTCTATTTCGTATTGCGAGAACTCCCAAGAAAAACCCTGAAAAATATTCAATTCTCCTTAAGAAGTGTAGAAGTCCAATCTCTGGCTCTACCGACTTTGTTATTAAAACTCCCGACAGCAAAGATAGAAGCCCAACTAACGAATAGATTAAAATAGATTTTTCGATTTTTAAAGAAAATATCCGAAAAAGTTTTGGAAGTAAATATATCCCGCAAATTCCAAAAACCGTCGCCATCAAAAAATCCTCCAATCTTACAGAAACTTGTATTCCGGGAATCCTAATAAAAGGAAACTTGGGATACAAAATTATTACCATAATAACTGCGGCGGTTAAGTATTTGAAAATGTTATCCGGTGACTTTAAAAGAGTTCGCATAATTTTTATTTAAGCTCCTTTTTTATATCGATTGCCGCTTGGTAAAGATTCTTTGAAATAAGGAGAGTTAAGCCCAAAGTTAAAAACCCAATTAATAGCCTTATTCCAAGGTTGCTCGGTACATATCTTACAATCACTTTTTGTCTCCAATCTTTTTCATCTATTTTTATTGCATCTTGAGCAAGTTTTGGTTCAAAACCGTTCACAAATATAGACTCTCTAAAAGGGTGTACTATCTCTTCGAGAAAAGTGCTTCTGGCTTGGTCGCGTATGAGAGTCTGCGCTTCTTCTGGCGGATAATTGAGCCGATAGGTGGGAAGGGGAACTTCAAAGAAGTTTGATTTATTAAACTCTTCCTGATAGTGGGCTAAAACCTCATTTCGCCCATAATCCGTATAATATCCTCTCCTTAACGGGGTTTCCACGTCCGCCGGTTCATTTGAAACGTACGCATCGTCTAGTTGTTCGGGAAATTCTGGTGAGGGCAAGTATAAATAGAGAAGGAAACCTAGGCTGAGTAATAAAAATGCGATCTTTAATGCTACTTTCATTTCAAAGAGTTACTGGAAAAGCCTTGCCCGGCCCAGGCGATAATGAAGATCCTTATGTTTTCTCTCTCCGATAACTTTTGCAGGAACTCCACCGACAATTTCGAAGTCTTGAACACTTTTTGTAACCACTGCTCCGGCTGCTACAACCGCTCCTTTACCAATCTTCACACTGGGTAAAATAATTACTCTGGGTCCTATAAACACGTAGTCGCCTATTTCTACAGGAGCTTCAATTGGTGAAAAGTCGTCCTTCTCAAGGTCGTGCTCAGAGTTATATATCATTACTTCTGAGGCAATATCAACGTGTTTACCTATTATAAGGGGAGCTCTGCCATCCAGGAAAACATGGTCTCCGATAATTGTATCTTCTCCAATCTTGATGTTTCGAGGCTGAAAAAATCTAGCCCACATATGAATTACACTATTTCTGCCAATTTGAACTCCTGCAAGCATATAAAAGAGGGACCTTAGCGAATGAAATGGGATATGGCCTACCCAACGAAGCAACATAAGTTCAAAATCTAGCCAGTAGTTATATAAGCGGTTTTTTATCTTGGGAAAGGCTTCGAAAAGCGTCAATTCCTTTCCCATTCTGTCCGTAAATAAGGCCATATTCTACTTTTGCACTCCTTCTAATACGCTTAGGGTCTTTCGGGCTGTTTTCTCCCAAGAAAAGCCTTTCACACGAGCTAAACCCTTCTTCACAAGATTATTATACTGCCTTTCTGAGGCGGAAAGCACTTTTTTAATGCCAGCTGCAATACTCTGAGTGCTATAAGGATCTACCAAAATCCCTGCATCACCAACAACTTCGGGTAAAGCACCCTTATTTGAGGCTACTACGGGCACGCCGCAGGCAAATGCGTGCAGTATATCCATTCCGAACCCTTCCCAAAAGGATGGGAGTGTGAAAACCCTAGCTCCCCTTATAAGGGCGGGTTTTTCTTCTTCAGGGACAAAATCTGTAAAAATAATGTCTTTAGTTAGACCTAAGGCCTGAACTTTTTCAAATATTGACCCATAAAGCCACCCCTTTTTGCCGGCAACTACAAGAGAATAATTTGGATATTCCTCCTTTAACTGCCTCCAAGCAGTCAGTAGCCCCTCAACGTTCTTACTTGGCTTTAGGGTACTGAGGTATAACACATAGTCCTTCACTATAGAGTATTTTTCCTTAATACGTCGCACATCGTCATTAGTGATTGACTGATTAAAGCGTGCACTATCGTATCCATGGTATACAACGTGTATTTTTTTTGAGGCAAATGGATAGTGTCGTACAATGTCATTTCTTGTACTAGTTGATACAGCTATGATAGCTTTTGATATAAATATCGAATAAGCACTCCAATACTTCAGCTGCCAAAAGTCGTATTTTTTAAATTGTTCCGAAAATTCAAGGTAACCCAAGTCATGAATCGTACAAACTACCGGAACTGCCGAAAAAGGGGGAACATAGTGACTTGGAGAGAAAAAAACATCTGGTCTGGGCCGTCCTATAAAGAGTTCGGGAGTTAACCTCCTTATTATCCACGCCCCGCGACCCGAAATTACCTTATAAAAGAAGTTTTTTGTGGCTTTTGGAAGAAATTCTTTAGGTTTTTCTCTTAAAAAGACAATAATCTTGTGTTTACCTTTCCACTCATCCTCTAGTTTTCGTATGGCGGTAAGAACCTCGAGTGAATATTGGTTAACTCCGACTCGACTTTCTATATTTGCTTCGTTACCGTCTATTCCAATTATCATTTTAATTTGCTCCCTGCCCTTTGGTAAACTTTAATAGTACTTTCGGAAACCCGCGTCCAAGAAAATTCTTTAACTTTCTCTTTCCCTTTTTTTACGAGATCTTCCCTATCCTTTATGGCACTTTTCACGCCCTCCGAGATAGAATCAACATCCTCCGGGTCAACCAAAACCGCTGCACCATGACCCAACTCCTGCATTGTTCCTACTTTTGAAGTGACAACTGGAGTTTCACAAGCAAAAGCCTCGAGGATTGGAAATCCGAAGCCTTCATATAGTGACGGATACAAAAGTGCTTTAGATCCTGAATACAAGGCAGGAAGGTCGGAAGAGGCAACATGTCCTAGAATTTTCACACCGCGCGTAGGCTCAATTTTCATGAATGGATGGCCCACAATAATAAGCTTCATGTCCATTCCCGGCCTTACTTTTTCGAATGCTCTTACTATCCTTTGGGTATTCTTTCTGGGATTGACCCCGATTGACAAAAGATATGAGCCGCTTATTTGATACTTTCTTTTTACCTTTTCAATTTCGACTTGTGTGGTACGTTTAAAGGCCTGATCCGGAGCTTCTGGGATAACCACTATTCTATCCGTCTCTACATTAAGCCTCATAATATCATTTTTTGTAGTTTCTGAAGGAACTATAATCACATCTACTTCATTAATAACCCATTTGAGGCGAGCTAGATGTGTTTTAACTATCTTTGGGTGTGTAAGCTTGGGAAAAAGTAAAGGAAACAAATCGTGTACCGTGGTTACTTTGAAGGCCTTGGAGGGTGGCTGGGTCCAATCGGAAGAATGAAAAACATCGACCTCCCCGACCAATCTTTCGACCGGCAGGATATGGAGCCTGTTCCAGACAATTGCGGCAAGAGTGGGTGGAAATGGAAAGACCTTGTCTGTAAAATTACCTTTTAGTGAATTAAAGAAAGCCTTCAGCGTCCCCATTTGCCTAAGGGATCCACCAAATAAGATATAGTCATTTTTGTCGTCAAACCGTAATAAGTTCTCACAAAGAAGCTTCGTATAAACAGATACACCGGTGCCGTAGACAACTTGGGAAACGTCAATTGCAATCTTCATGGCCGTTTCAGGTATCTTATAATGCCAACTCCGGGAAAATCAAAGGAAGAAGCTTCAATAAAGCCTTCCTCACCTAAACTTGTCGCTACAATCCGCCCAGGGTCGTGGAGCTCCCACAAATACTCAAAATAATAAACCCCTTTTGAGTTTAGAGTTTTATCGGTAACTTTTTTCCTTGTGGGAATGGGATTTGCGGCTATTGAATCTGTTAAGCCTTCGGCATTCATGCTTTGGTTACTATACCATTGGTAGGGTGCAAATGGCTCTGTAAAATTAAAAACAACCATCTCATCACTTGCTACCCTTGATTCTACGAAGTGAACTGCCTCTCTCCACTGCTCTCTTTTCTGATAAGGGTCGGTTATATAAATGAGCCAGGAGAAAATATTTCCAAGAATAATTATTCCCAAAAGAAGTAATTTATTCTTACCTTTATGTTTTTCAATCCCCCAAGCGGCTAAAAGAAAAAAGGCTGGCAAAACATACAAAAATCGGAAATAAATAAATGCCGGAAAAAATAAAGAGGTGAAAAAACCAAGAAAAATCGGGACAATAAGGTAAAGCCGTACGGGAATGACTTCCCTTCTTTTCCGCCATGCCGCAATAAAAGCGAGAGCGTAGGGGATAGAGAAAATACCGATAAGAGAATAATACAAAGTCTTATTGGTGATTGATATCCTGCCAAAGACAAACTTTGCCCAAACTAACCCCAGCTGTTTGGGGGTCGCCCCACCCGCCACTTTTGCCCATGCCGGAAGAGTCTCTAAAAGCCATCTTCCACCTTGGGACTGGATTAAAAAGGTTGGAATCCACAAAATTCCTAAAATCAGAAGGGGTAGGAAAGATATAGCCATCTTTTTCCACCAAATTTTTCCTTTCTTTGAAATAAATCCTATTAGCCAAAAAACTGGGAGAAGAAATACGGGCATATAATCGGTAAATACCAAAGCAACTATTGTTAGGGAAAAGGCCTTCCAGTTCTCTTTAAGGAAGAGGTAGAACGCAAGCGCGGCTAAAAAGGCCGCCATAGAATACATTCTGGCTTCTTGAGAGTAATAAATATGAAACGGAGATGTGGCTATAAGAATTGCCGCAAGAGCCCCCAAGCGCTTGCTAAATATGTTTCCTATCTTATATACCATGTAGATGGTTCCAATACCAAAAATGACTGACAAGCTCCTAAGGGCAGCTTCCGAATATCCAAATAGACCACTCCAGAGCTTAAGGGTTAAGTAATATAAAGGGGGGTGATTATCGTGCGTAGGAAACTCTGACAAAATCTGCCAAAATGTCTGATTTTTTACTACAAGTGCCCCTATGCTCTCGTCCAGCCAAAGAGACTGGTTAATTACAACTAGCCTTAAGGCTAGTCCCACAATAAGTATCAAAAGAATGTACTTTTTCATAGTGCGGGTACGGCAACCCTAGGATCATGGGTTAGCACCCAGCTTAAGTGTAAAACAAAAAGGAGAGCCAGGAAACTCAATATGGTCAATTTGGACTTTAAGGAAGATTTTCTCACAAGCCTATAAATAATTAGCCCCAGGACAATGTGGAGAGCAGGATAGACAATAAAGGTTAAATAGGGGCTTCCCCATACCTTATCAAAATTAAATCTAAGAAGTGATGAGGCTACATCATTTGGGAAATCCTGGTTAACAAACCTTACTTTGAAAGGTTCTTGGAATTTTAATCCAACGAGCCTTAGAGCATCCCAAGCAAAACCAAGATACCTACTTCCGGAAATCTCGGTGTATCTAAGACGGACAACGAGTGCATCGAGCCCAAATGTCAAAGGAAGAATCAGGGACATAAGACCTGGTCTTAAAAAATAGAATCCGGCAAAAACTCCAAAAACCAAAAGTGACTGAACTATCTCAAGATTTTGAAATACTGGTCCAAAGTAGACTATCCACCCGAATTGCTCGGTCGACCTTAACAAAAGGCCAAAGCCGGCTATTAAAAAAAGTGTTGCTAAAATAGAGTTTAATACTTTCTTTTTAAGGATAAATAAAACCGACAACGCCCCCCAGACCAACAGGTAATAGGGGAAATATCTGCCACCCGAGCTAGGCGGGTTCGTTCCAAGTCTTCTATCCAAAAAGTTAGAGGTATCGGCGACAAAATAATCGGAAAAGGCGTCCTGGGAGTTATAGAAAATTTCATCTCCTAATTTTTGATTCATCCTTTTTTGAGGAGTTAAAATCCACTCAAAATCTCCACCCTTGAGCCTAACAACATCTGGATTTTGAGAATAATAAGCCATATAACTTTGGGCAAAATCGCTCATCGTTACAAACATCAGGCCCTGAATCTTACTAAGGGTAAGAAGTTGGTTCCCATATTCCTCAATAAATGTAGCCCCCTCAATTCCGGTCTCAAGGCCGACTGTGGCCTGTCCTATCTCATTTCGACAGTCAAGATAATTCCTTACAAGTGTGTCAAAATAATCGGTATTTTTTCCTAAACTCGTGTAATCATTTGCTTGCATTGAATAATTGGAATATGCCGGCCCTTCCCCATAGGCCAAAGTTAAGTCTCTCTGTGCCCACTGAATAACAACTAAATCCATTTGACTCTCTTTAGAACCCGCCGGAGTTAAAACATTAGCCTTGCTCGGATAATAGGGAATCCCCCACCACTGACCCCAAACTCCATAGTTGTCGGTAGTTTTTTGGTCGGAAACTATCATGGCGGATACTACTCCATACTTTTTACTCAAATAGTTCAGGGAGTAGGAATCAATCCACCAGGCTCCCACGGACTTTGGATAATAGCCGAAAGTGTCTTTAAACCGTCTAAAGGTAGTATCAAGAAGCTTTCTTCGCTCGCTTTCTTGATATCCGGACAAAAACACTGCCCTGGGACTCGCCCAGGGGGTAAATGCAGGATAAATAACCCTCGAATCCCTCGCAAGATCCGTACTTACCTCAAGAAGTAGCCCAAATTCTTGGTTTGGGCTAAATCCGCGGACCTCAGAAATAACTTCGGAGTCAATGAGCGCGTCGTACTGCAAAAGCCATGTGGCGGGATACGAATACTTACTTACCAAACTATATTGATTGAGAAGTGGGTTCACAGACTTGTCGCTCCAAAGCTCCCTTCCGCGTACGGGATTTACCAAAGTCAGGTAGCGTCTTTGACAAGAAATATTTTGCTCCTGAGCAAATAAATTTCCGGGAAATACCAGAAAAAGTAAGGCAGTCAAAAGAAGCGTCCAAAAAAACCTCATTTTGTCCTCTTGCCCGTAAGAATCATCTCTAGTATCCCAATCAAAATACCAAAGTCATATACCAGCTTGAATACCAAAAATTGAGGTAACATGTTTATAAATGCCTTAAATGTGCCGACCATGAAAGATACTGCTAAAGACGCACGGACTATGCCAATCGCCTGTCCAAAGGCTCCAAGTTTATATCCTCTTTTACCCACCCACCTAGCGTGATTAAATACTTCTTTTAAGGAAGAAGGATTTTTGTGATAAAAGATGACTCCTGGGGTTGAGACGGCCATGTATCCTAATTTGTCATAGAGGCTGTAGTCGTCGGTGTAGCCACCGGGGGTAAAACCCTCAACCTTATCAAATTCTTTTTTTAGAATTGCCCTAAATACTTTTTGTTTATCGGGGTAATTCCTCGGATGGCGTTTCCTTCCTTCCCAATTTTGATTAATGTTCCAGCACCTAGCCCAAACATTCTCCCAGTTACTTACGTATTCGTATTTTGAAAAAGTTCCCTTTGCGGATCCCGAAAGAATTGGTTTAACTAGGTTTTTTAGAAAGTTTTTGTCAAAAGTCATGTCAGCGTCGACAAAAACCAAAATTTCGCCGCTTGCACGCTTTACCCCCAAATTCCTCGCCGCTCCAGCCCCAAGGTGGTTCTGGTGAAGCGTAGTAACTCGTGAGCTTATCTTTTCAGGGGTTTCGTCGGTAGAGCCGTCATCGACAACAATAATCTCGAAATCGTGATAAGTTTGTTTAGCGAGAGACGCTATACATTCTCCAATTGCGTTAGACTCATTGTAAGTCGGAATAATAACCGAGATTTTCATTTGATTAGACTTTTGAATAAATCTTCATATTGTTTTGCGATTTTATCCCAATTAAACTTCTCGGCCTGCTTCCTTGGTTTATCTCCCCAATCCTTGTCTAAAGCTATCTTCAAGGCTGAAGCGTACTCTTTTGAATCTGTCGGGTCAACAAAGCTACCTGCATCTCCTACTATTTCTTTCCTTATGTCGTCGTCGTTAACAACCACCGGCAAATTTGTTGCCATGGCCTCAACTATTACCATTTCGAAGGATCTGTACCAAGGAGATGCCAGAGTAAAGGCGTCCGCTCCCCGATAAACCTGGGGCATCTTATTAAAGTCAAAAGAAGTAATTAGAAACCTCCCTTTAAGAATGCTTTTTGCCAATCTCTCAAGCTCCAACCTAAGTGGTCCCTTGCCTACAATCACTAAACTTCCTTTTGGCACCTGTGACATTGCCCTTATGACAAGATCCATCCTTTTATCTCTATCCAAAGCTCCCACCGCTATAACTACCGGTCTTTCTAATTTGAAATCCATTTTTCCCCCATCGGGCCTAAATACATTGGTATCTACCCCGTTTGGTATATATTCGATTCGCTTCAAGAGCGGGTTTACTCCCTTTGCCCAATTCATGAGTTTTGTGGAAAGAGCTACAAAGGTATTTGGAAAGCACCAAAGATTATTCCTATCGTCCCACCCCTTCCCTGACTGGCCGGAAATAACTATCTTTCCTCCATAAAGCCAGGTAATAATTCTTACGAATGCCGGTTGCCACCCTCCGTCAATTGGAATAACAACATCATATTTCTCCCTCCACAGCCTACCCAGATTCTTTAGAGTGAATATTGTTACCTGAATTCCAAATGGATCAAGATAAGTACGCCAGACAATTGGCCAGCGTACTTTGTATGGCTTATTCGCCGAAATTATATCTACACCAATCCCCTTTTCTTTAAGTCTTTTTGAGAGTTCGTCTACAAATCTCTCAGCCCCTCTTTCAACGACCCCGTAGGAAACATTTAGAAAAGCTATTTTCATTTCAGCATCCAGATTTCATAACCATCGATTTTATCGGTTAGTTCATAATTTTCCGAGATAAATTTATTCAGATGAGGAGGCTTATAGGACCCTAGCCCAGACTCTTGATACTCTCCTTGGACTATTAGTTTGGGTTGCGAGATCTCCAAGCTCACCGCCATCGCATCCTGAATGAACGGAATTTCCAAATACCAAGGAAGATAGGGCACGTGTGGCCTCGTTCCCGGAATTGTATCGGTTAGTACATAAAGACTATCCCAAGCATTAGCCACATAAATTTCATCGTCGCTTTCTGAATTCTCTCGTATGTAGGCTGCTACTTTGAGAACCTCCGCCTCATAAAAACGAGTTCCTCCACGAAAATCTCTCACAAACTGTCGCGAAATAAAAACTAAGATTAGCGCAAGTCCTATGTAAAATATTGTCCGTTCGATAAACTTCAGTTTCGACAGATGGAAGAAGGTGATTGCTAAGCCAAGAGCTAAGAAGGGTAAAGCAGGTTGGAAATGAAACAGTCCCCAGCGGGGAAATACGCCTAGCCCAGCAAATAATACCCAGACTAGAATTAGCCTCGTTTGTTTCAACCTCAAACTGGTTAAAACGATGAGAAGAACGGGCATGATTGCAAGAACAAACTGTCTCGCTGTCGGAAAACTTATTTGACCGGAAGACGCCGGTAGTCGGGTAATCCCAAATTTAATAGCCCACAACCAAAAATCCCCCCAAATGCCAAGAAGTAATAATGAAATAAAGGAGATAATTCCAATTAATCCCGCCCCAATGATAAATTTTTTAACCACCTTTAAGGGCTGCACCTTTAAAGGTGCTCGCAATACTGTAAAGGCAATTGGAATCAGAAACCAAAATGCGGTTTGTTTTGTAAAAAAAGAAATTCCCCACCAAATTCCAGTCCACAAATAATTTTTTCTTTCTAGGTTGTAATAAATTAAAAGTGCTAATGGGGCTAAGGCCAAATCAAACCATAAACCATTTCCTTCATAAAAAATCTGCAAGGGTACATAGAAAAGTACAGCAAGAATTGCGATTTTTTTATCCCAAACTATCTTTGCCACCCAAAAAAGCAAGAAATCCGTGGCTAGAATTAGTAACCAGGTGTAGACTTTGAGCTGAACTAACCCCAAACCGAATATCTTAAAAAAAATTGTTAAATCCGCTAAAAGAAGTGGGGTATGAGCAATTGCAATATCCCGATAAGGGAACCAACCTTTAAGCATCAAATAAGGCCAAAATGTCATCTCGGGCCAAGCAGTAAATTTGAGAGTTAGAAGTAAAATTAAATGAAATAGTAGGACAAAAAAAATAAGCCATTTAGCACTTAATAGGGCTTTCAGCATTACTCTATTTTAACCCTTTTAGCTTAATTTGACTAAGTAATAGCCAAGGGGCATTATTAGCTTAATTTATGTGTGGAATAGCCGGAAAAATATATTTGGACTCAAGATCCGTTAGCCACGAGCATCTTAGGAAAATGTCCGAAAAAATCGTACATCGTGGACCGGACGACGATGGTGTATATATAAGCCGCGACAAAAAGGTAGGGTTAATTAACCGTCGTCTTGCAATCATTGACTTATCAAAAGCCGGACATCAGCCGATGCTATACAAGGGACGCTACGCAATTACCTTTAACGGAGAGGTCTATAATTTCCAGGAAGAAAGACGCAAGTTAGAAAAAGAAGGATACCAATTTAAATCAAACACCGACACTGAAGTGATTTTAGCCCTCTATGACAAATACGGAGTGTCCTTTTTAAAAAGACTTAGGGGGATGTTTGCTTTTGCAATCTATGATGACAGGGAAAAAACAATTTTTCTTGCCAGAGATAGAATCGGCAAAAAACCTCTTAAGTATTTCATTAACGGAGGCACTTTTATTTTCGCCTCAGAGCTAAAAGCAATTCTTACCCAATCCGAAGTCAAAAGGACGATTGACTACAATGCAATTCAGTCTTACTTAGTCTACGGCTATACCCCTGCACCCCTTACTGGTTTTGAAGGTATAAAGAAGCTTCAACCCGGCCACTACATAATAATGAACCTGAGGCGAAAAACATTTGAAATCAAAAGATACTGGGAACCGGTTTTCAGAAATAAGCTTCATTTAACCGAGAATGAATGGTGCGACAGAATTCTTAATACTTTAGAGCAGTCCACCCGACTCCGGATGATCTCGGATGTACCAATTGGGGCTTTTGTGTCGGGTGGGGTTGATTCAAGTGGCGTCATTTATGCAATGAGCAAATTCTCGGA
>Ga0209210_1001761_pt1 | contig 17332 bp, 15 predicted proteins | sample RifGroA1_FD_183991 | JGI IMG/M metagenome (GOLD analysis project Ga0209210, IMG submission 183991) | Contaminated groundwater microbial communities from Rifle, Colorado, USA - Rifle Groundwater A1 (SPAdes) (version 2) | ecosystem: Environmental > Aquatic > Deep subsurface > Groundwater >...
ATATAGCTAATATCAGCAATTGGCAATGAACGCTAATAATGCAATTTTGTAATGTGATATTGCAAAATCTATCAAAAGAATTGTTGATATGTTTTTGGTGCCCTGGGAGAGACTCGAACTAATTGATGGTGCCGCGGGTGGGAGTTGAACCCACACACCCTTGCGGATAATAGGCCCTAAACCTATCGCGTCTGCCAATTTCGCCACCGCGGCATTTTTGATAGCGTGCCCTGCCTGCCGGCAGGCAGGTCTGCCAATTTCACCACCAGGGCGTATTAGCAACAACCCCATTGTATTATAGTGAACTAGTTTTTTAAGGCTTGGTTTTTGCTAATCTGCTAAGTGCATAACCTGCTAATTCGCTATATCGTGATCTGGTCTTTGATTTTGGCGTATAAAGAAGAACCAATGCCACTCACTTTTACTATGTCTTCCTTCCGTTTAAAAGCCCCGTATTTTTGCCGATAATCGATAATTCTACCGGCGATGACTGGTCCGATGCCGGGCAGGCGATCTAATTCGGCTGCGGTAGCCGCATTGATATTAACGCTACCGTCTCCCCCGGTACTGCCAGTAGTATTAGTGGTGGCGCTGGCGGAAATACTTAAGGCTGTGTCGCCCGCAACCGGGATATACACTTTACCATGATCTTGCAATAAAGCCGCCCGATTAATAATTTTTGCCATCAAGGTCAAATCTGCCTGGTCGCTTAAGCCCCCGGCTGCTTTGATGGCATCTTCTACAATCTGTTCGGCGGTAAAAGCATAAACGCCAGGTTGATTAACGGCACCGGCAATATCCACGGTAATTTGTTGATTATCCGGCGGATTGGCGCGTGATCCATCGAAGCGTTGAATAAAAAAATAAGCTCCAATAAGCAAGCTAATGCTCAAAACTATTGTTAAAGGAAGAGTGAATTTTTCTAAAAGTTGATTGAAATTAATCATCCCTTCCAGCATAGGGCAAAAATAAACCGGAATCTATGCTTCGTTTGTTACGAAATAATGATTCCGGTTTTTGGGTCGAAGGATATGACAACATCATATCGTGTGTCCTCCTCATCCTTTTAGGCTATGGGCAGAGTGATGGGCTTGATGCGAATAACTGCCGATTTGGCTGCGATCAATCTGATGGCAGACCCGGTCAGAAGTAATCCGACGGTGCTTCATCATCAAAGGTAAATTTGTCTGATGAAGCACTTTATTGATAGCGTCGAAACTGGCTTGGTCAGCTATCTCGATAATCTCATCTATAGCATCAGCCAATTGTTCCCCCCGATTCCGGTTGTGGCATTCGAGCATTTGCTCGTATAACCTAACCACCTGCGTACATTCTTTTTGATTCAATGTACGAGGCATCTTGATCATGCTCATGTTATATCACCTCCTTGGGTGAAATTCCTCACTGACCCAAACTGTGAGGTACGAATTATCCTAATTATCATTAAATAATCGGTTTTGTCAACCCTACCCCTATTCAGCGTGCACTAATACGGGGAGCTGGAGCCGCGATTTTAACTCGGGATAATTTTTTAGGGTCGGGTCTTGCCGAATGATATGCTTAGCCGTTTGGTGAGTTAATTTGATCAAATCTTCGTCCATAAGATTAGCAATCTTCAATTTCAGAAAACCCGATTGGCGGGTATCAAAAAAGGCACCGGGTCCCCGCATCACTAAATCCATTTGGGCTAATTTGTTGCCATCGTTAATATGAATAAACGATTTTAACCGCTCGCTGGTTTCGAGGTCGTCGGTTGGTGTTTCGATGAAACAATAAGACTGCAAGTCGCTGCGGCCGACGCGTCCGCGCAATTGGTGCAGCTGGGCCAAACCAAACCGCTCGGCATTTTTAATCCAAATTACGGTGGCTCCCGGCACATCGATTCCCACTTCGATTACGGAAGTAGCCAATAGAATATCTACCTCGCCAGTTTGCACAGCCTGCATAACGGATAACTTTTCTTCGGCCGGCATTTTCCCATGCAAAGTAGCAATACTGGCGGCAGGAAAAAGTTGGCGGAGGCGGGCTAATTCGGAGGTGATTGACGAGCGCCGGGCAGTTTTATCTAATTCGATCAAAGGGGCGATCACAAAAATGCAGTGCTTGGCTCGGATCTCCCGATTAATTAATAGTTGGATCTTAGCCAAATTATTGGCAGTAGCCAGCCGGGTGATGATCGGCAATCGGCCGACCGGCGGGTTAATTAAAATAGAAGTATCCAAGTCGCTGAATAAAGTAAGAAAGACGGTGCGGGGGATGGGAGTAGCGCTAAGGCTTAAATAGTGGGGGGAGGCGATCTGGGCTTTATTTTTTAATTGTTGGCGTTGGCTAACCCCGAAGCGATGCTGTTCGTCAACAATCACTAAATTCAGATTTTTAAAACTAACTTGGTGCTGGATCAAAGCCTGCGTACCAATCACTAAATCACACTTACCTTGGGCGATATCTGCGCTGGAAGATAGTTTTTTGCTGCCAGTAATCAAAGTAGTGCGCAGATTGAATTTATCCAAGAGGGGTTTTAGGTTGGAGTAATGTTGAGCAGCCAATACTTCGGTGGGGGCCATCAGCGCCACTTGCCCGCCAGCTTTAGCGGCCGCTAAAATAGAGGCCGCCGCCACAATAGTTTTGCCTGAACCGACATCGCCTAAAAGCAAGCGATTCATCGCTATTGGTCGGCGCAAGTCATGAAAAATTTCTTTGATAGCAGCAAGCTGCGAGGCGGTTAAAGTAAATGGTAGTTGCTGCAAGAATTTGGGCAGAAGTTGATTAGAAACAAGAAGCGGTTGTCCGGGCAACTCTCCCCAATTGGTGCGGGCAAAAGCTAAGCCTAATTGCACAGAGAATAATTCTTCAAAACTAAGCCGCTGTTTAGCGCGTTGCAGATTTTGGGGCGAGGTCGGAAAGTGGATATTAACTAAAGCTTCAGTAAGAGGCATTAGTTGGTGAGTAGCCACGATATCCGATGGTAAACTTTCGGGCAAATGTCGGATAGTATTTAGTATATGGCGGGCGGCTCGGCGGATAACCTTGCTGGAGATACCGGCGGTTTCGGAGTAGATCGGAATTAAGCCGCCGCTATGTAGAGGAGTATCTGTCGCCCTCTCCAAGGCTGGGTTAGTGAGGGCCGAGTGGTTTTGCCAGTTTCCCATCGGCCCGCTCAAATAGTAAGTTTCGCCAGCTTTAATCGCAGTCCGCAAATAGGGTTGGTTAAACCAAACTATCCTCATTGCTCCGGAGGCATCTTCGGCAATGGCGTTAGTGATGAACATTCTTTTATAGGGTGAGCGGAAATGCGAAATCGATTTGATCGCAGCCTTTATGGTCACTTTTTGGGGAGGGGCAGGGCAGGTAGCGAGGACGGTGGCTACAGGAGAGACGACGCTTAAATCCTCCCAACGCCGGGGATAGTAACCAATCAGGTCATCCACGGTCTGGATACTTAACAACCCAAATTTAACGGCCAAGGAGGGGCCGATTCCGGGTAATTTGGTGATGGGGTCGCTAAGGAGGAAAAACATGGTTTTTATGCTCTGGGAGCTAAAAAACATTGCCTAAAGCCTAAAAATGCGATATAATAGAAAGATAGTCAAGGAGGGGTTAACTTACAAACTAAGCTTAGCCCATAATGAATAGAAAAAGTCAAATCATCGATTTTGCGGGGATGCAGTTTGGTAATAGCCGGAGAGTTCAGCTACCGCGTAATCATAATTGGAAAGTCCGGCGACAAGTTAAAAATCGTTTAGGAGTGGCGCGCAATTTGCGGACCGTATTTGGCAATATCCTCGGTCTGTTCTAATTGAGGCGGATAAATTTGCGCTTGCCAATTTGGATAACCATACGGGGGATCGGGGTGATCGTGGTTTCGGGATCGGTAATAGTTTGCTGATCGATTTTGACGCCTTTTTGCTCGACCATCCGCTTGGCCTCCGATTTGGAATCCACTAACTTAGTTGCGATGAGTAGGTCAATAATAGACTGCGGGTTTAAGTCGATAGTAATAGTAGTAATATCTTCGGGCAGCTCGCCTTGGCGAATGGTTTTAGTAAAGTTGACCATGGCTTCCGTAGCGGCTTTGTTGCCATGGTACAGCTCTACAATACGTAATGCGAGAGCAAGTTTGCTGTCCATGGGATTAGTCTTACCGCGCTCAAGTGTAGCCATGACTTCGTCTGGCGATTGGGTGCAGAGTTTCCAATAATCCATGATCAGGCTGTCGGGGATAGACATGATTTTGCCGAACTGTTCTCTGGGTTCATCGGCAATGCCAATGTAATTGCCCAAGCTTTTGGACATTTTTTTAATTCCATCAGTACCGATTAAGAGAGGCATAATCATAACTTCTTGTTCGGGTTGACCAAACTTTCCTTGCAAATCCCGCCCCATCAACATATTTAATTTTTGGTCAGCTCCCCCGATTTCCACATCGCATTTTAGCTGGACAGAATCATAACCTTGCATGATGGGGTAAATAATTTCATGCATTCCCACATCGATGCCGGCCTGTAAGCGCGTCTGGAAATCGGTGCGTTCGATGACTTGTGCGACCGTTGTTTGAGCCAGCAACTTGATAATGTCGGCAAAAGTTAATTTGGCAAACCATTCACCATTCCGGCGGATCTCACATTTATTTATATCTAAAATTTTCCCCACTTGCACGAGATAAGTTTTAGCATTTTGGGCAATTTCTTCTTCAGAGAGCACGGGCCGAGTAGTATTGCGTCCGCTGGGGTCGCCGATCCGAGCGGTATAGTCGCCGATCAAAAAAATAACTGTATGTCCCAGATCTTGGAATTCTTTCAATTTCCACAGTACCACCGCATGGCCGAGATGGAGATCGGGCTTGGTCGGGTCAACTCCATGCTTGATGCGAAGTTTTTTCCCCGCAGCCAGCCGTTTGGTTAAGCTGGGCAAGTTGATAATCTCTTCCACATTATGATGGGTGATCCGGTCAATTAAATCGTCATTTTGTTTAGGCATAAGGGTTTGCTTATGTTTTGATTATATCAGATACGAGATGGACGCTATTAATCCCAAGGTTTGATATAATGAATGCTGTAGGTTAAGAGGAGATTTGTGAGTAACGAGCTATTGCCCTTAAAGAATCAGCCAGAGGCAATCCGCCAACGCTGGAAAAGACGAGCCTACTTTCGGCGGCACCGGAGAACATGGTCGGCTTTGGCCCAGCGTCTGGGAATCGAAAATACCCCCAAATTATTGGTGGGTATTGGAGTAGGGGGATTATTAGTGCTCTCATTTTTGTCGGCAGCTTTGAGCGTCGGGTTACCTAACCCTGCTAGTTTAACCATCCAAAAACCTACCGAGTCGACTAAAGTGTTGGATCGCAACGGCACGGTCCTCTATGATATTTATAATGAACGCCGGCGGACATTGGTTACTTTCGCTGATATGCCGGAATACTTAAAACAAGCCACCATTGCTACGGAAGATAGTGATTTTTATAAACACAGCGGCTTTGATATCCGGGGATTAATCCGGGGAATAGTCCTCAAGCCGTTGTCTGGCCAGCGGGCGCAAGGGGGTAGTACTATCACCCAACAGTATGCTAAAAATAGTTTTTTGACCGCCAGTCGGTCTGTAGTGCGGAAAATCAAAGAATTTATTTTAGCCATAGAAATCGAGCAACTCTACACCAAAGATAAGATTTTAGAGCTTTATTTAAATAGCATGCCGTATGGCAGCGCCTATTATGGCGTGGAATCCGCTGCGCAAGGGTATTATGGCAAACCAGCCAAAGAATTAACTTTAGAGGAATCGGCCACGCTGGCGGCTTTGTTGCAAGCACCATCTTACTATTCGCCTTACGGTTCTGATTATGTGAAGCGGCTTTTGCCCCGGAAAGACTGGGTATTAGAGCGCATGTTCAAAGAGGGTTATATTACGGAGAAGCAAATGAAAGAAGCGCAAACAGAGGAACTAACTTTCCTGCCCCGGCGGGACAGCATTAGGGCACCTCATTTTGTGATGTATGTCAAAGAATTACTCGCTGATAAATATGGCGAAAAGATGCTGGAAGAAGGTGGTCTGACCATCACCACTACTTTGGATTGGGAAAAACAACAAGTCGCTGAGGATGTGATTGCGGCAGCAGCGCCCAAAAACAAAGAGAAATACAATGCGAGCAATGCGGCTCTCGTCTCGTTAAATCCTCATACCGGTGAGATTTTGGCCATGGTGGGATCGGCCAATTATTTTGATGAAGAGATCGACGGATATGTGAATGTGGCGGTGCGCGAACGTCAGCCGGGGTCGTCTTTCAAGCCGGTGGTTTATGCGGCTGCTTTCTTGAAGGGCTATAGCCCGGCCACCATGTTAATAGATGTGCATACCGATTTTGGCCAAGGTTACGATCCCTACAATTACGACAATAAGTTTAGGGGGCCGGTGTCTATTCGGACTGCTCTGCAGGGCTCTTTGAATGTGCCAGCCGTCAAAGCCTTAGCCTATGCGGGAGTGAATGAAACCATTGATTTAGCGCATAAAATGGGTATCACTACCATGACGGAACCCGAACGCTATGGCCTATCTTTAGTTTTGGGGGGAGCTGAAGTCAGGCTACTGGATCTCACTTCGGCCTACGGGGTTTTTGCAGCCGACGGAGCCAAAGCTGCTAATTTGGCGGTACTTAAAGTAGAAGATCGCCGGGGGAGAGTTTTAGAAGAACACAAGCCAGCTGCTTCCAAACAAGTTTTGGATCCAGAAATTGCTTATTTGATTAATAATGTTTTGAGCGATGATGCCGCGCGGGCTTATATATTTGGCGCCGGTGGTAGTTTAACTTTGCCGGGTCGGCCGGTGGCAGCTAAAACTGGTACCACGCAAGATTATCGGGATGGCTGGACATTTGGTTATACGCCGGATTTAGTAACTGGGGTTTGGGTTGGAAACAACGATAATACAGAAATGGATCATTCGGCCGCGATCGTGGCAGCGCCGATTTGGAATCAATACATGCGCCAGGCGACCGCAAAAATGCCGGTGCGAGCCTTTGCGGTACCAGAGGGCATTAGCAGCATAGTCGTAGATGAAATGTCCGGCAAATTGCCGACGGATGCTTCGCCAAGTACTAAAACAGAAGTTTTTGCTAGTGGGAATGTTCAGAAAGAAACGGATGATATTCACAAAAAAATCCGGGTAGTTAGATCCAACCCCGATTATTTGGCTCCCGCGAATTGGCCGGAAGATCAAGTGGAATACCGCGTCTTCACCGAACTGCATTCAGAGCGGCCGGATAATTCAGCTTGGGAAAACCCCGTATTGAAGTGGGCCCAGGAAAATGGTTACAACAATATTCCGACAATGTTTTATGATGGTTCGGCGGCAAGTAGCGGGGAGATTAATATCACTTTTCCTAGTAATGGCAGTCGTATCAATGGGAACTTTACCATTAATGTAGTTCTCAGGGACGAAACGAATGTAAAAGAAGTTGGTTTCTATTATGACGGTAATTTAGTTCGCAAATCAGTCAAAGCACCTTGGACAGCGGATGTAACCAGCGGAGTAGTTTTGGATGGGAAAAATCATACAGTTACAGCGCGGTTATTTAAGCAGACTGGCGGCACGGTAGAAACTTCCATTAGTGTTATTGCGGGACAAGCGGAGTCGGAATATGTCACTATGAGTCAAGTCGATAAAAGCTTTTTCCCAATAGATCTTATCGCCAAGTTAACTGATACAGGGGAGTTTTTGAATATCGAAAAAGTAGAGATTTATTTAGACAACAAACTCGAAGAATCCTTTTTGGCTAATGCGTCCGGAACATACACAGCCCGGGTTGATACTGGGGCCAAAGGACAGCACACGGCCTATGCCAAACTTTATGTGAAGTCAGGACCTAATTACACGAGCAACACCATTAGTTTCGAAACCCGCTAATTCCCCCCCCTGCCCCCTTGGGATGTTCGACGTCCAGAGGAGGGGTTAAGCGGCGCCATATATAGAATGGTGTATGGGGGAGGTGGGGGATATATTCCTCGTTTCTGTCATTCCAAACACACATTTTAATATATTAATAACTGATTTGGAATCCAGGCCTTGAATTTCTTATCTGTTATTCTTTATCCTTCTGGTGCTGGGTTTTACCGGCGGACTTAACCGAAAAATTTAGAATATTTTCACTTTGTTTGTAGAAATAATTCCATAATTAGATAGGAACTAGGCAACATTGATTGCATTTTTTTTTTAATTCCCTTTACGATGTAGGTGTTATATAATTCATTTTTTATTATGACAAAAAGAAAAAAATCCCCAGAATTTAATCGAACTCTGGTTTATGGTGTAATTATAATTGCTCTTGTGGTGGTAGGATATTACGGATTCAAATCGATTTCTGGTTCATCAGCGGCCGGAAAGATTCCGGGCGGAAACCTTAGCAACGATATCGGTAATAATATCACTCCAACTAAAATTGATGTTACTGCTGCTTTGGACGCGAGTTCGCCACCCGAGCATATAGTCTTGGGCGGTCAAGTGGCTTTTGATGAGGTGGCAAAATATAACTTTACCGCAGTTGGTTCTGGTTTTACTGTGCGGAAGTTGGCCTTAATTATCCCCAACGCAGGATGGACCTCCGTGAGTATGTTACAAATAGAGTATCCGGATAAAACAGGTCAGACTGTGATAAAAACCGTAAGTCCATATGCTGAAAAAACTAAATTCAGCGCTTTAACGCTATATGTACCCAAAAATGGCAGTTCAGTCATGACAGTAAAAGCCAGATTTAAAAAAATCGGTGTTGATGGCGGCACCTTTAAGGCACATACCAAGTTTGGACTTGCTTCCGGGGCAATAGCCGGTGATTTTTATGCCACACCTGAAAATAGCAGTATAATATCTGCTGATACACGAGTAGCTAAGCAGGATATTTATGGAGATACACATATTCTCTATAACAGCAAACCGACGGTAGTTTCCGCTAATCCAAGCGGTGGGGGGGTGATAGTTCCAGGAAGTGTTGTGGATTTATATAAGTTTAAAGTCACGGCCGATCCAAGTGGCGCCATAGCGCTTAAGAATTTTACGATTGCCGTGTCTGTTGATGATGTCAGTATACCCAAAACTGCGTATCTTTCTGATTTCACATTTATGCGCGGTAGTGTGGATATAACAACGAGCGCGCAAATTACTGATGTTAGCGGTTCGACGCCCCTGACCCTGGAAGATACTAATCACGTGGGAGCGACGGAACAGGGTATTTTAGCTACCCCCATACAAATAGCATTTGGCGATACTCCAGCGGATGGAGGCGAACAATTAATTCCAGCTGGCCAGTCAGTTATATATACTCTGCGAGCAAAATGTAGTCCAGAGTTTACTACTGGTGATTCCATTAATGTTGTACTTGAGCTTTTAAATGTGGATTCAGACGGTTATGACTATCTAGCTGACTATGATATGGACATTGGTGGTGTTGAACAGTTAATTACTTTGCAAAATGCCCAGGGTGCCGCAATGGGTGATGCCGAGGCTTATCTTAACTTTATTTGGTCTGATATGAGCGCATTAAGCCATTTACCAAATTTTGACGATGCCGGGCACGATGTAATTAGTTCTCCTGATTGGGCCACGAGTTATTTAATTTGGGATGTCATGCCACCCCCTTATGAACTCAAGTTATAATTTGACCGATCTGTCTCGAATTAATAAGCCACCCAAATGGGTGGCTTATTTTGGGATTGACGCAAGTGATGGTTTGGAGCAGGATATAATGGTTTTAACGGTAATTTTGGCATATGAAATCAGAGAAAAAGATAGATAAATCCCAAGTCGAGCTGACCATTACATTAGATGAGGGGGAATGGAAGGAAATTATTAAGCAAGCGGCAGTCCAGTTGTCAGAGGGAGTTAATATTGCCGGATTTCGGCCAGGAAAAGCTCCGCAAGATGTGGTCATCAATCATTTGGGTGAAACCAGAATAGTTAGCGCAGCCACTGAAACTGCCATCAATAAATATTATGCGTTGGCGCTGCAAGAGCATGACTTAGCCCCGATCATCCTTCCTAAAATATCAGTAGATAAAGTGACTCTGGCTACTCCATTGGTGTTTAAGGCAGAAGTGGTAGTGATGCCGCAAGTTGAGCTGGGCGATTATAGCCAAATTCGCGTGCCGGTAGAAGAGATCAAGGTTAATGCAGATAGAATCGATGGAGTATTAAAAAATATTCAACGCCAACAGGCTAAATTTGATCCGGTAGAGCGGGCTGTGCAAATGGGAGATTGGGTCGAGATCGATTTTGAGGGCAAAATGGATGGAAAAGTATTCGAAGGCGGTTCCAGCAAAAACCATCCTTTAATTGTCGGCGACGAGGTCTTATTGCCGGATTTTGAGAGTGCGCTGGTGGGCATGAAAACTGACGAGGAAAAAACTTTTCCCGTTGCTTTCCCTATGGATTATCACAAAGCAGAGTTTGCCGGAAAATCAGCAGAGTTTACGGCCAAATTACATAAAATTAAAGAAGTAAAATTACCGGAACTGAATGATGAATTTGCCCAAAAATCAGGCAATTTCAAAACTCTATCCGATCTGAAAGCTGATATTAGTAAGTTTTTATCAGAGGATGCGCAGCAAAAGGAAAATGATCGGCAAAAAGAAGCCGCTATTCTCCAATTAATCGATATGACCAAAGTTGAATTGCCCGACGAGTTGGTGAAACAAGAAATTGATGGCATGATGCATGATTTTGAACATCAATTAGAACATCAACAAATGAATCTGGCGGATTATTTGAAAAAAACTGATATCACCGAAGCCAAGTTGCGTGAACAATGGCAAGATACTGCTAAAAAGCGTGTCATCGCTGGACTGGCTTTAGATGCTTTTAAGCGGAAAGAGGGCATCGAAATATCAGACGATGAGGTAGCGGCAGAAATCGAGCGCCTGAAAAATTTGTATCCAACTGAAAAAGATAATATCGAAGCAAAGTATACTAAAGCCCAGGAGCGGACTCGGCTCAAGACTTTATTAACCGGGCAAAAGGCTATTGACCAGTTGTGGGAGATGGCTACCAAGAAGTAGCATATAGAGAATAGCATCTGGGCATCTAAAAAAAAGTAACCCCACCTCTCCTCCCCTTAAAAAAGGGGAGGTAGGGAGGGGATGTTATAATAAAACTAGTTATTCTTAAACGAAAAACCTATGAATTTAGTGCCAATGGTTATAGAGAAATCTTCCTTTGGGGAAAGAGCTTTTGATATTTATTCCCGCCTCCTCAAGGATCGGATTATTTTTGTGAGCGAGCCAATTGATGACACGGTAGCTAATTTAGTGATTGCTCAGCTCTTGTTTTTAGAAGGCGAAGATCCCAAAAAAGATATCCATATGTATATTAATAGCCCCGGAGGATCGGTTACGGCTGGTCTTGCCATTTATGACACGATGCAGCATATAAAATGCGATGTATCGACAATGTGCGTGGGGATGGCAGCCTCAATGGCAGCGGTCCTTCTTGCGGCAGGGGCTAAAGGCAAGCGTTTTGCCTTGCCACATGCCCGGATTTTGATTCACCAAGTCATGGGCGGAGCCCAAGGCCAAGCCACGGATATCGATATCCAAGCTAAGGAAATTTTGCGAATCAAAGTCATCTTAAATGAGATTCTGTCTCAACATACTGATCAACCCATTGATAAGGTCGAGAAGGATTCTGACCGGGATTATTACATGTCCCCGGATGAAGCGCAAAAATATGGCATTATCGACAAGGTGTTAAGTAAAGAGAAAGAGAAGACCAAAGCAACAGTCACGGGGTAGTATCAAGTTGTCAGTATCAGGTATCAGGTGTTAAGTATCAAGCTGGAAAAGCGGGGCGAGTAAGTTCCTCCCCTGCTAAGGGGAGGATAGGAGGGGATTGTATTAACGCTCCTTCCCTCACCCCTCCTCTCGGAGGAGGGGAATTATATTTGTTCCCTCCCTCATTAGGGGAAGAAACGAATATTTCAAAGGCAAGGAGGGTTAATTTGTCGCCCTGCCTTTTTGCTATGATATTAGATGATGGATCCCGTTAGAAGCACCCTTCCAAATATCAAACTCTATGAACTATTCAATCATCAATTTATTATCAGATATCTTATTATTAATTGGTCGGGAGCCATAGGCTACCTGCTTCTAACGGGATGGATCAAGCTATTCTCAAACAAAATTTGCAGCAGTTGGTGGGTCAAGATCGGGCTAAGCTATTATTGGTCAACCAATCAGTTGCCGGAGGCCATCCCGCTTATCTGTTGGTAGGCCCTCCCAAGGTTGGTAAAGGCTTTCTGGCGAGGCTTATGGCTGCGAGTTGGCACGAGGTAGAGCACAGCGGTGCGATGCCCCATCCTGACACATTAGTTTTTGATGATATTTTGAGCAAGAACTTGGGAGAAAACGATGAGAACAGATGGAAAAAATCCACCGATGAATTCATCCACTTTATGAACTTGTCGCCAGTTAAGTCTGCCTTTAAGGTAGGTATTTTAGAAAACATTGATCGGTTTAGCGCCAGCGCTCTCAATGCTTTGTTAAAAACCATTGAGGAGCCTCCTGCCCACACCATATTTATTCTAACCGCCCAAGAAATTGGTAATGTATTGCCAACGATTGTTTCGCGGGTGCAATTAATCCGGTTAGGTTATTTGTCCGACCAGGAAATTATCCATTATTTACAGCAAATCAAATCCGACCAGATCGACGAGATCACCGTACTGGCTAATGGCGCTATTGGGCTGGCCAAATACTTAGCTACTGATCCAGAGGCTTTACAGGCTGCCCTGAAAAGCGTTACCGCCCTGCAAGATATTTTGCGCAAGGATATTATTACGCTGACTAAATCAGCCCAGATCAAAGATCGGGATGAAAGCATTGTTTTGTTACAAACTTGGATCAATTTAGTTCACAGGGCAATGTTGAATAAATTAGGCCAACCAGTAGTCAGTTTAATCGATGCTGCTACGGCGGGGTATTCTGCGGAAAAATTGATGGGGTTAATCAGTCAGTTGCGAGAGGCTTTGGCCGGGGTCGCAGACAATGCTAATATCAGAATTACCCTCGAAGCAGCTTTATTGCCAACGATTTCATAAAATTCGGTATAATAAGTTAAGTAAGCCTAGTCTCCCGAGTAATTTATAGGAGTATAATTTTTAGCTGATGGCGATGTTAGAACTAGTTATATTTATAGCAACCATGGTTTTGTTGATCATGATTGTGCGTAAATTACCTCTCGAAAAAGAGGTAGTGAAAAAATTATCCTACGAAGCTCGACAAATGGAAAAATCAGACGAAACCGAAGATGATGACAAAGGCGAGGATCATGTGGCCAAAGCAGATCGGTTAGCGGGAGCTGGCGAGTACAAAAAGGCCGAGCGGATTTACTTGAAATTGATTACTAAAGATCCTCAAGATGCTAGTTTGTATAATAAATTAGCCTTGGTTTACTTAGGAGAAAAAGAGTATAAGGATGCAGCTAATGCTATCGACCAGGCCTTGCAGTTAGAGCCGGATAATGATACCTTCTATAATAATCGAGGCCTTCTATTCTACCAGCAAGGTGATTATGACGAGGCGGTAGAGAGTTATGAAAAATCCATCGATATTAACAACAAAGTGGCATCACGCTTTATGAATTTGGGGTTAGCCTACTTTATGTGCAAGAAATATCGTAAAGCTGCTGATGCTTACGAAAAGGCATTGATCTTAGAGCCTCATAGCGACGAATACAAGCGGTTGTTGGCAGAAGCCGAGGCCAAGTTGAAATAGCTTCGCTAATTACCAATTCAACCAATGTACACCAATGTCACCAATTGAAAAATGAGCTTCTTCTACTGAAGTTTATTGATAATCGGATAAATTGGTGGAGATTGGCAATTACGCCGCCAGGCGTTCATGCCGGTGTAGCTCAGTGGTAGAGCAATCGCTTTGTAAGCGAAAGGTCGCGGGTTCAAATCCCATCACCGGCTCCACAGAAGCTTCGCTAATTTCTAATTTGAACCAATCTTCACCAATTCAACCAATTGATAATGTAGAATATTAATTGGGATATTGGTGACATTGGAAAATTGGTTAATTACGCCGTCAGGCGTTGCAGCCGAGGTACTCAAGCGGTCAACGAGAGCGGTCTGTAAAACCGTTGCCTTTATGGCTACGTAGGTTCGAACCCTACCCTCGGCACCAGAAAATTACTGCGCATCTTTTGATGCGGGGTAATTTTCTTGTATGTAGTTGTAGGGTTCGAACCCAAGAAGGGGTTTGGCAAGGATTGGTTTTTTGTTGTACAATTTATTTATTGGATGTGTTTTTTACATCTGTACATTAAATGAGACCTTATCAGGCGTTCTCTTATGAATAACCAGCGTACGAGGTTTTCATAGAGTAGCCTAACGATCGTATAATCCGTATCAGTCGACTGAGGAGGTGATCCTTCTCTTTGGTGCCAGGGTGGTGGCTTTATTTAATGTCACCACAAACATCTCATATGTACTTGTTGCTAACTCCTTTGCCCAAGCCATTATTAGAGGCTGGGTTCGGCACAGCAGTTCCCGTTTTGTGATTACTCATCGTTCCTCTGACAGGAGCGAGAGGAAGCTTAGGAGAAAAATATTATGAATGTGTTCAATTGCCTTTTCACCAACACGAGAAGCACCGAAGCCAGGTTGGCCTCCCAGACGACCACAGGAAACGGTTATGGGATCTCCATCCAGAAAAGACAGCACATGGTAGCCGACGTCCTGTAAACCCACATCACGAGGTTCAGTAAGCCGGCAGTGCTGCGAGTTATATGGAGATTTTTGTGGGTAAGCTGTAGCACGTCGCGATACACGTTTTCCCAGAACACTCGCTGCGTCTCGGTGTGTCTCCTGTACAGGAAAAGCGGGGTGACCAATGCCACCGGCAGTAGATTCTCGTGAGTAGCGATTTGTGTGCTATGGGCACCTTGCCCCAAGGTCGACAAATTAGCGGCTCTTTCCCTTCTGGGATGGGGCCGCTCTTTTTATTTATCTGGAAGATTATGCTAATTACTATACTTGGAATTAGTATGTTAATGGTTTATAATTTATATATAAATTATAAATTTTGTGATTTTTTCTAAATCCGAATTATCAGATTTATATATCAAAAAAGGGTATTCTGTTGCGAGAATAGCTCAAAATTATAGTTCTTCAGAACATAAGATAAATTATTGGTTAAAAAAATATAATATTACCAAAAGAAGCATAAGTGATGCTATGTATCTTAAGCGTAATCCAGATGGTGATCCTTTTCGGTTTTCTTATCCCAGCACCTTAGACGGAGTTAAATTGTTAGGCATGGGATTAGGGTTATATTGGGGTGAAGGCAATAAAGCGGATAAGAATTCAGTCAGATTGGGCAACACAGATCCAAGCTTGATTAATAAATATATAGATTTCTTAATTAAGATTTGCCAAGTTAACCCAGATAAGTTAAGATTTGGGTTGCAGATTTTCTCTGATACTGATCCTGGAATAGCATTAAACTACTGGGTTAAGATCATCGGATTTCCCAGGAAACAGTTCTTGCCAAAAGTAATAGTAACCCCCACTAGAGGGATGGGTAGTTATAAGAAAAAATCTGAATATGGTGTTTTAACGGTTTATTTTCACAATAAGAAATTAAAGAATTTGTTAATGAGTATGTTAAATTAGTATCGTAGTCAGGCCGAGGTAGCTCAGTGGTAGAGCAACTCCATGGTAGAGTATTTACTCTCTGCCCACTGACAAAGAAATTTGTTAGTGAATCCCGAATAACGGTTAAAGATTAATGCCAAGTTAAGACCGTGGCGATAAAATCGCCCGAACGACTGACAAGGGAGGCTTCGTCTCGTAAGAGAAATGCCTAAGATACAGTCTAATCCTCTCGTATGGGGCAAGGATAATTAAGGAGAGGTATAAATGAAGGAGTAAGTCGTGAGTTCGAATCTCATCCTCGGCTCCAGGCTTCGCCCTTCGGGCTACGCCTGGCTGTGCCAATTTGGGAAAGCCATAGGCGTATTATAATAAACAGTTATGATTACTACAGTTTTCACCCCACCTTTAGCTGATCGAGTCAGACCAGCCACATTGGAAGGGTTTTTTGGGCAAGAAGAATTAGTGGGAGAAAAATCATTTTTAAGGGGTGTAATCCAAGTTGACAATGTGCCTTCGATGATTCTTTGGGGTCCACCGGGGAGCGGCAAGACCACTTTGGCATATATTATTTCTCGGCAGACCAATGCCGAATTTGTGCAAATGTCGGCCGTAAGCTCAGGCCTGAAAGATTTGCGCCATGTTTTAGAACAGGCCGAATACAATCAGCGTTTAGGCAAGAAAACCATTTTATTTATCGACGAAATTCATCGCTGGAACAAAGCCCAGCAAGATGCTCTACTTCCCTATGTCGAGAAAGGCACGGTCACTTTGATCGGAGCTACCACCGAAAATCCGAGTTTCGAGGTTAATTCGGCTTTGATTTCGCGCACTCGAGTATTAGTGCTCCATAAATTAGACGAAGTTGCTATTAAACAGATTTTAAATAATGCCTTACAAGATAAAACTAAAGGGCTGGGCGAAATTAAATTAGAAATTTCCGGTGATAGTTTGGAGTTGATGGCACGGTTAGCCAACGGCGATGCGCGCATGGCCTTGAATACTTTAGAAGTGTGTGCGGGACAAAATCAGCCAATTACCCCGGAATTAGTCAAGCAGGTGTTGCAAAAAATGCATCTAATGTACGACAAAGCCGGTGAAGAGCATTACAACATCATTTCTGCCTTGCATAAGTCGCTTCGAGGCGGGGATGCCCATGCCGCTCTCTACTGGCTGGCGCGGATGTTAGAAGGCGGGGAGGACCCCATCTATGTGGCGCGGAGGTTGGTCCGGTTTGCATCCGAAGACATTGGACTGGCCGATAATTTTGCGGTGGTTTTAGCCAATAATGTGTTCGAGGTATGCCAAAAACTAGGAATGCCCGAATGCAATGTGCATCTAACCCAATTGGTGATTTATTTAGCGCGGGCGAAGAAAAATATCGTGGCGTATCAGGCATATGGTTTGGCTAAACGCGATGTGGAACAATTTGGCAATTTGCCGGTGCCTTTGCACATCCGCAATGCCCCGACTAAATTAATGAAAGAATTAAATTACGGCAAGGACTACAAATACACGCCCATCGAAGGCCAAACCGACTTGTCGTATTTTCCAGAAGAACTCCGTTCCCGCAAATACTTCAAAGAATAAATTCCCCTCCTGCCGGAGGAGGGGTGAGGGGAGGTGGGAGTATATCGTAGCCCGGCGTAGCTGAAAGCAAAGACGGGTCACTCGAGCATAATCGAGGGGTTACCTTACAATCCC
>Ga0209210_1001762_pt1 | contig 17331 bp, 15 predicted proteins | sample RifGroA1_FD_183991 | JGI IMG/M metagenome (GOLD analysis project Ga0209210, IMG submission 183991) | Contaminated groundwater microbial communities from Rifle, Colorado, USA - Rifle Groundwater A1 (SPAdes) (version 2) | ecosystem: Environmental > Aquatic > Deep subsurface > Groundwater >...
CTTCCAGACAAGTGCCAGATGGTTACACCGCCAGCCACAGTGTGTCTGTGAAGGTCAGATCAACCGAAGATGCGGGGAAGGCGCTTGCTTTGGCGGGAGAGAATGGTGCTACCGGCATTTCGAATCTCTCATTTACCGTGGATGATCCGGACAAGATATTGGCCGAAGCCCGAGCCGAAGCAATTGCTGACGCAAGAGAGAAGGCTAAACTGCTTTCCAAGGAGCTTGGAGTGCGGCTAGCGCGAGTGGTCAGCTTTTCCGATGGCGCTGGCGGAGGACCGATACCATATTATGCGGAAGGTTTAGGGGGCGATATGATCAAAACTGCCACTCCGGCCCCGACTATCCCAACGGGAGAAAATAAAGTAACTGTAAATGTGACGATAATTTACGAGATAAGGTAGTCAGTCCCGATATCTCTTCAGGTATTCTTTAATCCGTTCGCGTTCTTCGTTCTCTTTGTCTCCTTTAAAATAAATCTCAATATAAACAAAAGTCGCTGTCACATCATGATAAGCGTATATTATTCTCATTGACCTATCTCGCAAGCTTTTGCAAGCAAGTCGCGTCTTCACCACTTTTGTCTTAGTTGATGAGTGAATAATGGTAAAATTCTTACCACTTCCTGTTGGAAAAGTTTTTAAAACATCTTCCAAATTAGATAAATCTCTACTTAAACTAGAATACTTTTTAGAAAGTTTTCCAAATTCTTTCCCAAATTCTGGTAGCCGACTAAAGTGGCTCATATTCCCTTACTGACGTCTCTTCTGGGCGGTAGAAAACATGTTCATAATTTAAAATTCCACGTTCTTTTGCTACGAGCCATGGAGTATCTTTATGCGATAACGCTGAAATTTGTGAGGCCGTAAAATCTGATAGACGATTGATTTCCCAGTCAATATGGGCTATTTCTTGTCCAGATAGTTCGGATAATTCTAAAGGTTTTGTCGGATTTATAAGATATTTAGTCTGCTCATACTTATAAAATTTACTTTTGATAGTCTCTATTTTGCCCTCTTCCTCAAGATCATTAATTATTTCAGTAAAAGCCACAGGAGTCGGTCCATGAGTATTTTTTATATACCTAGCACCAATAAGTTGCTCTTCAAATTTCTCATAATAATCAAAGTCGATAAAATAGAGAAGCTTATACAAGACTGTCTGACCTATATTTGGTTTGCCCCCGACTTTCGACAATACATACGAGAGTGCCTGCTTAAACTTCTCTACCCTTTCCTGAGGTATCGAAACGCGTTCCCATACATCATTACCAATCCCCTTTATCTTTTTTATTTTCTTACTTTTTTCAAAAATGACTTCTGGGACAGAAATTTTACCATTCTGAATATCATCTAACGATATTTCAAAAATTTTACCGAGCTCATTTGCTTCAGTCATAGCAAGTTCACGCCGACCTTGTTCAAAAGCAATGTATGAAGAACGAGAAATACCAAGTTTTTTAGCTATCTCCAACTGGGAAAAGCCCCGTTCAGTGCGAAGCGATTTTATAAAAGCATGATATTTATTAACCATAATAGCCATGCTGCTCTTTCTATGTCGGAAAGTCAAACTCATCTGTGTATAACTATTGACACACAAAATACAGGGTATAAAATATCTTTGTTCGACCTAGCCGAACTGGTGTTATTAGAAAATAATTATAAAATTTCATGACTACGTTTTTAGGTGACATAATCCGTTCAGTATGGAATAAAGGACACATCGTTCCTGGGGTAGATTCATCACTAAGAAGAAAGGATGATTGTGGGGCATGGATTAGCTGGAATCAGCACGGAAATAGAACCGCTGATTTCAATGAAGGTTGGGAAATAGATCACATAAGAGCTCTGGCAAACGGGGGAAGTGATTTGATTTCAAATCTAAGACCCCTTCATTGGCGGAATAATGCAAGAAAGTCTGATGGTTCACTTGTGTGTGCTGTGTTTGCAAGAGGTTAATCTGAGCAAAAGTACTGGCTTATAGAAAACCTGCGGAGAAGGAGAGAAGATTGAGTTATGGCTACTCCCCAACGGCGCTAGAAAAGTACGCCTCGCTCATAAAAAACACCTAAAGGTGTCTTTTATTTGATAAGTTTTTTATACAAATCAAACAAGAAAGAGATTCTTTCTTGGTCATTCTTAAATTTTCTGCCATAACAAGCTTCTACAGCTCTATCAAGTTTTTCATGAGCTTCCCTAAGATCAGATGGCATAGTATTAGGGTCATATAAATCAGCTAACGAACTATGAGGATAAATAGTGCGAAGAAAAATTACATCTTCCGCACACTTTTCTACTGCTTTCTTCTCCGCTGACACTTTTTCTGGCCACGGAAAGTTATTATAAACAATATTATTTGAGTAGCGATAGTCGCTTTTTAGACGACCGCAAACGTATTTAACCCAAACCATATGCATTTCAGATTGTAGAACACCGAAGTGATAGAGGGTAGCGTTTGGCACAGCAAGACAGGTGTCTCCGACAATATATTCCGGTCCGAAAAATCCCATCGGTATGTACGCTCTATTTTCAGAACTTACGCGTGGAATAACTACGTAGGCACTTTCAGGCTGTCTTATTTCACCAAACAGACTTGGATATTTTGCCAATTCTTTTGTCTCTTTTCGTTTGCTTTCACTTCTTAGTTTTCTAACATTTTCAATCCTTTCTATGACTTTCGATAATTTTTTTAAAGCCGTTGGATCAGCATCTTTAAGCCATAGGCAATATCGCTTCTCGCCGTTTAGATACTCTTTCGCGCTTATCAATTCTTTTATAAATGGCTCTGCTCCAGGCTCACTTTCAAGAAAACTATCTTTTTCTTCAGGCGTAAAAAGAAAATTCCCGCCATCATTTGGCATACTCCCAAAAACAATTTCTGGCACATCACAAGTAGGGTCTCTCCTGCTTTCAATATAGACATCTTCTCCCTCCACAAGGTATGGATTGATATGCGCCACTTCTCTTTCCTTATCTTCTCTTCTTATGTCTTCGTATTCATATAGGTACTTCCTTTCTATATCAAAATTTCCAAAACCCACGATTACACAATAGACTGCCGCGACACCGGGGGCATCGTTGGACCATTTGAATGTCTGATGGGCGAAATGAATAACAATATTGAAATCTTTAAGATACTTCCAGAGCAGCCCGACTTGCTCACCCTGTGAGATTGAATTTGTCGAAACAAAGCCAACTTTTATTTTAGTGCCTTGAATATATTTTGCCGCCTTGGCATACCATGCGGTAACAAAGTCAAGGTTACCTGCACCCTTCATGTCGTCAAAAGCTTTTATGATTCCTTCTTTTTGTTCATCCGACATCAACCGGGCACCAAGAAATGGTGGATTGCCTAGAATATAAGAAAGTTCTTTTTTAGAGACAAAGTCATTCCAATCGAAAGATAGAGCGTCTGTATTTTTGATTGTCGCAGACTTTTTAATTGGTAACTCTTTTATATATTTACCCAATATTTTCCCTAATTCAAGATTCATTTGGTGGTCAATCAAATGCATAGCTACTTCAGCAATACGAGCTGGAAACTCCTCAATTTCTATTCCGTAAAATTGATCGATATTTATGCGAGTCGGATCATCCGCTATTTTGTCGCTATTTTTCAACTTGATTTTTAAAATTTCCATTTCAAGTATTCGTAATTCTCGATATGCAATTACAAGAAAATTTCCGCAACCACAGGCTGGATCCATAAATTTGAGTTTCCCAAGCTTTGTATGAAATGTGTCCAGTCGTTTCGAGTTATGTCGTACCTCATCAAGTTCAATATATAGATCATCCAGGAAAAGAGACTTTATAAGTTTGAGAATATTTTGCTCTGATGTGTAGTGGGCTCCAAGATGTCTACGAGCATCTTCATTCATTACCCCCTGGAACAATGAGCCGAAAATTGCAGCTGAAATAGCCGACCAATCAAAATTACAGCACTTTACAAGCCGAAGTTTGGTCGTAACGTCACAAGAAACAATGCCGATATTTCTTGAAAAAATACCCCCGTTTACATATGGTATCTTTGCAAGATCATCATCGAGATTTGACTGTCGCTTTTTTTCTGGAGTATTTAGAACTTGAAATATTTGAGCGAGCTTAGACCCAAGATCACTACCGTCTACGTCAGTTCTATTATTGATGTAGTTTTTAAAGACATCTTTTGGGAAAATTCCAGTATCATCAGCAAAAAGGCAAAAAAGTACTCTGATGAGAAAAACCTCTAAATCAGGACCGGTGTATCCTGTTTTAGATATTTCATTATGGAATTCCGCCATGAGTTCGGCGGCTTGAATGTTAGCGGCTACTTCTACTTCGTAATCAACCTGATTTTCATGACCAGAAATGAATCCAAATAAATCAATATATTTAGAAAGTTCTCTTGTTGGAAAGCCATACTGTTTGTCTTCATCTAAGTCATATACTCGAAATTTCTCAAAATCCGAAACAATTATATATCTTGGTAGCTCTTTTTCTTTAAGTCCGGGAAAATAATCTATTGCCTGTTTATAAGCCGTGTCCAAGCTTTTCCCTTTAGATTTATGCTCAACAAGCAAAACCCCTTTCCAAAGAAGGTCTGCGTACCCTTGGGTGTCATCGAGTTTTTTAATCGGATGCTCAAAAGATGCAACACGTCGCCGAGTTATACCAAAAACCTCAAAAAAATCATCCCAAAATGTTTTAGCTTCTGCATCCTCTCTTGTCTCTAAAGCCCATTCTAAAGAAAAAGCTAACGCCCTGTTTTTTATTTCGTTCGGACTAATCATTAGCTAGTATTCTCGTATTATTATTCATTGGGAATTATGCTCAAAACTCTACCATTTTCGGAGCTTTTGGGGAATTTGAGCAGATTTATAAGAGATATTAAAAGTTGCGCTTCTAGATAAGATACAGTATTATTAAAGAACGCCCGAGGGGGTGTTTTTTATAACCCGCCTTCGCTAAAGCTGTGGCGAGGCAAGCAAAAAATATGAACAGACTCATAAACTATCTTAAAGATACGCGCGGGGAACTTCAATATGTTTCTTGGCCGACGCGACAACAATCGGTCACTTTCACTATTGTGGTTATTGTCATTTCAATTTTGGTGGCTATTTTTCTGGGATTTTTTGATTACGTAGCTTCTTTGGTTCTTCAAAAGTTTGTCCTCTAAACTTATAAAACTTTTTAACAAATGGCTAAACAAAAAATTTCCGAGGGTAGAAATTGGTATGTCATTCACACTTATGCCGGGTATGAAAATGCGGTAATGCGAAATCTTAAACAGCGTATTGAGTCCCTGGGTATGGAGGATAAAATCTTTAATGTTATCGTGCCGACTGAAAAGAAAATTAAAATTAAGGGAGGCAAACGAGTTGAAGAGGAGGAAAAAATTTACCCGGGGTACATCTTGGTGGATATGATTGTGACCGATGACTCTTGGTATGTTGTTCGCAATACTCCGAGAGTAACGGGCTTCGTTGGTTCTGGTGTTTATCCTGTTCCTATAGACAAGAAAGAAGTGGAGGTGCTCTTTGCCCGGATGTCTGCTGATAGAGTAACGCATACCATTAATCTTTTGGAAAATGACGCCGTGCTTATAATTGATGGCCCATTTAAGGATCTTGAGGGCAAGGTTTCCGAGATTGACGAAGAGCGCGGGAAGGTCAAGGTGCTGGTCAATATGTTCGGCCGCGAAACCCCGGTCGAATTAGATTTTCTACAGGTAAAGAAAATCTAATTCGACTAGTTGAGAAGTTTAATAAGTTTTGTAAGTTAAATAAGTTATGAAAACTCTGAATTTTATTCTAAATCAACTCGGGCTGGTTGTTTCAGTAACAATTTGATATGGGAAAATTTACGACGTAACAGTGGAATAAATAAATAACTTAGCAAACTTAAGTGCCCGCTCGTACCGAATCGGTACGATTCGGGCGGGTAGCGTAACTTATTGAACTTATCAGACTAATTCTATGAGCACAGGACTTGAAAATCTCAAGGTTTATCAAATGGCAGAGGCTCTTGAAGTGGAAGTTTATAAAGTTACCAAAGATTTTCCTAAGGAAGAAAAATACGGAAGCACAAACCAGTTGAGAAGATCGTCTGCGGCGGTAGCAAATAATATTGCTGAAGGCTACGCGAGACACAGCTATCAAGAAAAAGTTCGCTACCTATATATCGCCAAGGGCGAAGCGGAAGAAACTAAAAGAAATATTATTCGATCCGGTAAGAAAGATTTTCTGGCAGAAGATGTTGCAAATGAGCTAGCTGATAAGTATACTGGTCTCCTCAAGGTGATAAGTGGTTACATTGGGTTTTTAAGAGATAAATCTTCTAAATAACTTATTAAACTTAAGCGCCCGCCCGTACCGAATCGGTACGATTCGGGCGGGTAGCGTAACTTATTGAACTTATTAAACTAACTCTATGGCGAAAAAAGTTGTAAAAGTTTTAAAACTTCAAATACCGGGTGGACAGGCCGTCCCCGGCCAGCAGCTTGGGCCAGTGCTCGGTTCCGCCGGTATTTCTATTGGTGAGTTTGTCAAACGTTTTAATGATGAAACCAAAGATCGCAAAGGTGAGACGGTACCGACTGTGGTCCAGATTTTCGATGACAAGAGTTACAAGTTGACTTATAAAACCGAACCGGCCGCGGCTTTGATTCTCAAGGCCTTGGGCAAAGAAAAGGGATCTGGTACCAATACCACATCGAAAGTTGGGACACTCACTAAAACTCAGCTAAAAGAAATAGCCGAGAAAAAGATGGCTGATTTAAACGCCAACGATATTGAAGCCGCTTCTAAGATTATCGCCGGCACGGCACGTTCGATGGGAGTTGATGTAAAGTAAAAAAGATTTATTTAGATAGAAAAAACGGCACCCTCTCCTCCATAGAGGGTGCCGTTGTTGTTTGGTTGAGTATATTGTTATTTGAATTACTCAACCAAAATCAGAAATTCGCGCGATGCTACAATTGAGCTGTCTGAACCATGCACTATGTTGCGCGGCCCTCCCGATTCAGCATCTCTAAAATCATACCTAATAGTTCTGGGTGCCGCTTTTGCGGGATCAGTTGCGCCGTTGATGGCCCGTACTTTTTCTACAGCCTCCTCTCCTTCGATGACAAGTACCAAACATGGCCCGATTGTCATGGCAGACACGAGATCTTCAAAGAATGATCTACCTTCATGTTCTTTGTAAAATTCACGAATCTGGTGTCTATCCAGTTGCAAGTCTATTTCCTGAATGATGCGCATACCAGCTTCCAGATATCTTTGTTTGATCTGCCTCACCACGCTTTCGCCTCTTTTAACGCCATCTGGTTTAATGATAACGATAGTCCGTTCGGCCATTTTCCACCCCCTTATTATGTTTTTCTTAGATCTGACTTTGTCTGACGGTCATATTACATGAATCTTGCCTATTTCTCTAGTATTAGATAAGAATATTTCAATCCTTTGAATTCTCCGGATTCTTCTGAAATCTTTTTTGTAAATATCTTTGAATATTCTGGGAAAAAGGCGTCACCGTCTGCATCGATATCTACTATCGTTACATACAGTCTATCTGCTAGAGAAAGTGTCTCTTTATAAATTGCTGCTCCACCGATAATAAAAACTTCTTTCTGGTCAAGCTTTTTTGCTTTTTCAATTGCCTCGACTGCAGAGTGGGCGACTATGCATCCGGGAATTTCTAGATTTGTCTCTCGGGTGATTACGATATTTGTTCTATCTGAAAGAGGTCTATTTATAGATTGATAAGTTTTTCGACCCATGATTATGGGGTGTCCCGTAGTTAATTTTTTGAATCGCTTAAGATCGTCCGGCAAACGCCAAAGAAGCGCATTGGCCTTGCCTATGGACATGTTTCTTGAATGCGCAACTATGATACTAATGCGAGGATTTGGCATTGTTGTATTATATATGGAAATCAATGCCGGAGCTTTACGAAATAGAAATAAAGAGTCTTTTGGGTGACAAGAAACAAGCCAGTGTTTTGAGCGGGAAGATATCTAAACGTGGAGGAGTGCTCACGGCAAAAAACAAACAACTAAATCACTATTTTGTGTTCTCTAATGTTGTGAAATTTAAAAAAATTATTTTACCGCATATTGAAGAATCAAAAAAATCGCTTTTCCAGAAAATTCTCAACGAAGGAAAAAATCTCTCTATCCGCACTCGCGATACTGATGGTAGAATTCTCTTGGTTGCTAAGGCCTCGATCGGTTCTGATACTAGCGCCAACGGCGTTTCTCGCATGGAGTTCGAGTCAGAAATAGACATGACCATCGATAAACTGGATAAGCTTTTTCTCAAGGCGGGTCTCAAATATCAAGCCAAATGGTCGCGCGAGAGGGAAGAATATAAGTTGGGCGATATTAATATTTGTCTGGATAAAAATGCCGGTTATGGATATCTCGCGGAATTTGAGAAGGTGGTAACAGACCGTACTCTAGCCGATGCTGTGAAAAAAGAATTGCTCGGGCTTATGAAAGATTTTGGGGTGGAGGAGTTGCCTCAAGGCCGTTTGGAAAGAATGTTTGCGCATTACAACAAAAATTGGCGGGATTATTACGGGACTGATAAGATATTTAACATTACATAACATGTTTTTGTCTGATCGAGATATAAAAAAGGTGATCAAAAGCGGCGAGATTACACTAAAACCGTTTGATGTTCGTAAACTACAACCTGCCAGCTATGACATTTCACTCGGCAATAAATTTGTCATTAATGATGCTCATACTACGAGTTTCATCGATCCCGCCAACAAGGTTTTTCCCAAGACTCATGAAATTCATGTCAAAGATAAAGAGGCCTTCGTGCTTCATCCTGGTGTTAGTATCCTCGGATATTCCAAAGAATACTTCGGCTCCGATCATTATCTCATAGAGGTGAATGGTAAAAGTTCTCTGGCGCGTATCGGACTTCTGGTACACAACAGTGCTGCCATGATTAATCCCGGCCACTTTTTGTATGTTGCTTTGGAACTTTGCAATCTTAATAACGTGCCGATTATTCTTCGTCCGGGTATGGCCATTGCCCAAATTACTTTCTCTACTCTTTCAAGCGCAACTGAAAAAAATTATCGCGAGAATGGTCGTTATGCTAAAAATAATATTGCCGGATATATTCCGCCCAAAAAAATATGAAAAATCAAAAACATCCGGAATATCAATATCTGGATATATTGCAAGATATTTTGAACAACGGTTTTGAGAAGCATGAGTTTAATTCAGGGATTGCCATTAAAAGTGTCTTTGGTCGTAGTATGCGTTTTGATCTCTCCAAGGGGTTTCCGCTCTTGACTACTAAAAAAGTTTTTTTGCGAGGAATAATTCACGAGTTACTCTGGTTTTTGAGAGGTGATGTGAATATCAAATACCTTGTAGATAATGATGTGCACATCTGGGATGACTGGCCCTACAAGGAGTATAAGAAAAAAATGGATACAGGAGAGGTGTCGAAATTGTCTCAAGACGAGTTTATTAACGAGATAAAAAAGGATGACAAATTTGCCAAGAAGTGGGGCGAACTTGGACCTGTATACGGCAGGCAGTGGAGGCGTTGGCCAGCGAGTGATGGAAGGGAAATTGATCAACTGGCCTGGGCGATAGAGAAGACGAAGAAATATCCTGATAGAAAACATGTGGTTGTTTCTGCCTGGAATCCTGAATATGTCTACGAAATGGCTAAACCCGGCACCTCGATGACTATTCCGCCATGCCACACCATGTTTAATATTAATGTAACCAATGGCAAGCTATCACTGCTTCTTTATCAGAGGAGTGCGGATATGTTTTTGGGAGTGCCTTTTAATATTGCTTCTTATGCTCTCTTGACTATGATGCTTGCTCAAGTATGCGGATACAAGGTTGGGGAATTCGTACACATGTTGGGAGATACTCATTTGTACGGCAATCATTACGAGCAGGCAAAGGAACAACTGACAAGAGAGCCAAGACAATTCCCTATAATGAAAATCAATCCCGATATTAAAGAAATAGACGGATTCAGTCCTGAAGACTTTACTCTGGAAGGATATGATCCGCATCCTCCCATAAAAGGTGAAATCACAGTGGTCGGGGGATTCAACGAGAAGGACAGAAAGAATTTCTCATTTGATAAGAAATCATGAAAGACAAAGAAGTTGGTAAACTAATAGAACAGGAAAAAAAACGACAAAAAAGCGTGATTAATCTCATTGCTTCTGAAAATTATGTTTCGCAAGACGTACTGGATGCGCTAGGTTCAGAATTAACTAATAAATACGCAGAAGGGTATTCTGAACATCGTTATTATGGTGGCAATGAAATCTCTGACAAAATTGAAAATCTCTGCAAGGCTCGCGCGTTAAAATTATTTAAACTTTCTCCTCAAAATTGGGCAGTAAATGTTCAAGCACTATCCGGTTCTCCGGCAAATCTTGCTGTTTATCTCGGACTCGTGCCGCTTGGCGGCATTATCATGGGCATGTCACTGACAGATGGTGGACACTTAACACATGGGCATAAAGTGTCTGCCACAGGAAAGTTCTGGAAAGCAGTCCAGTACGGAGTTAATCCCAAGACGGAAAGAATTGATTACGAAGAGTTAAAAAAACTGGCAAAGAAAGAAAAACCAAATATTATCGTTGCTGGTTTTACCGCGTATCCAAGAAATGTCGATTTTAAAAAATTTAGAGATATCGCTGATGTTTGCGGGGCAATTTTCATGGTAGATATGTCTCATACTGCCGGACTTGTGGCTGGCGGAGTGTTACCCTCACCATTTCAATATGCCGATGTGGTTACCACAACCACTCACAAAACACTGCGAGGGCCAAGAAGTGCACTTATTTTCTCTAGAATAGACAAACGTGAATTATTTAAAAAAATAGACAAAGCCGTTTTTCCCGGCTTACAGGGCGGGCCGCATCTTAATCAAATTGCTGCTGTTGCCGTTGCGCTTAAAGAGGCGATGTCTCCAACATTTAAAAAATATGCTAAACAAATAATAAAGAATGCCAAAGTGTTCTCTGGTAAGTTGGAGCGATTGGGTTGGAGAATTGTTTCTGGCGGAACTGACACACATCTTTTCTTAGTTGATACTTGGATGGATGGTAAGGGTATCTCGGGTAAGGATGCTAGTGATAAACTGGAGAAAGCGGATATCATAGTCAATAAAAATACTATACCCGGGGAAACCAGAAGTCCTATGGATCCGTCTGGTTTGCGCTTGGGTACAGCGGCGGAAACAACTAGGGGTAAAAAGGAAAAGGATATGATAATAATTGCACGAAAGATAGATGCAATTTTAAGAAAATGATATGGCAAAACGGGATATAGATTTTTTGTTTGAAATTGGATCACTGCGAAATGTCCCGAGGGCTTGGCAGCAGGTTTTAACTGGCAAAGTCCAGAATGTTTCGGAACACATTTTCCGTATGACTATGGTCGCTTGGATGATTGCTTCAAAAGAAGGGGCGAATACAAGTAAGGTCGTAAAAATGTGTTTGATTCATGACTTGGCGGAGTCTAGAACGGGCGATATTGCTTTTATGCACAGGTCCTATGTAACAAGGCATGAAGAATTGGCTGAAGAGCATATGTTTCAACATACCACGCTTGAAAAAGAGGCACAGGTTCTGCTCAAAGAATATAATGACAGAAAATCTCTGGAGGCAAAAATTGTTAAAGACGCAGATAATTTAGACGCAGATCTTGAACTTAAGGAGTTGGCTAGAATCGGTGATTCTGCAGCAATTGGATATCAGAGAAATCATCGACTTGTGGTTAGGGCTAAAAAACTATATACCAAAACCGCAAAGAAGATGTGGGACGAAATCAAGAAAGCCGATATTAATTTATGGCATCAGAGATTGACTGACAAATGGGTGGAAAATAAAAAGGGGGCGAAGTAGAGTTGATGAAAGAAAAACTCACAAATTTAATAAAAGAAACATTAAAATCACTTGGTTTGAAGGCGGTAGATTTTGTTGTGGAGCACCCGGTGGATTTAAAAATGGGAGATTACTCTACTAACGTAGGTATTAAAACTGGCAAAGCCAAAGAAATTATTACCCACTTGGAGGTTGAGCCTCCAAGTGGGGTGGAGAGAATGGAACTTGCGGGGCCGGGGTTTATTAATTTTTATTTGTCGAAAGAATTTTTTAGAGAAAGTTTAAGAGAAATCATTGATAGGGGAGATGAGTTTGGGAAAAATGAGAATCTGAAAGGTGAAAAAGTGATGGTTGAGCATACCCAACCAAATCCGTTCAAGGCATTTCATATCGGTCATTTGATGAACAACACAATCGGGGAGTCGATTTCAAGAATTATTCAAGCAAATGGCGCCGAAATAAAGACGGCTAGTTATCACGGTGACGTGGGTATGCATGTGGCCAAGGCCTTATGGAAAGGAGATTACGCTCTGGGAGCAAAAGCATTTGAGGAAGATCAGGCGGCCAAGACAGAAATACAAGAGATCAATAAGAAAATATATGAAAAATCAGATTCGGATATAAGCATGAAATATGAGGTGGGCAAGAAGAAGTCTCTTAACGAGTTTGAAAAAATTTATCAAAAATTAGGCAGTAAGTTTGATTACTCGTTTTTTGAAAGTGAGACTGCGGAGATTGGTAAGAAATTAGTGCTTGATAATCTTGGTACGGTTTTTGAAGAAAGTGAGGGGGCGGTAGTTTATAAGGGAGAAAAGGTCGGGCTTCATACGAGAGTATTTTTAAATTCCGAAGGACTACCGACTTATGAGGCGAAAGAAATTGGTCTGGCAAAGATAAAGCAACAGACTTTTCCGTTTGATCAGTCCCTAACAATTACTGGTAACGAACAAGATGCATTCTTCAACGTGGTTGAGGTGGCAACAGGGGAAGTTTTTCCTAATTTGAAGGGTAAATTGAAACACCTTTCACACGGCATGTTACGTTTGCCTACAGGGAAGATGTCTTCTCGCACGGGTGATGTCATTACTGCCGAGGAGTTGATAGATAAGATTAAAAAGAAGGTGAAGGGTGATGAGGCCGTGGCTATCGGAGCTATTAAATATATGATTTTGCGGCAGGCGATAGGTAATGATATTGTTTTTGATATTGAGAAATCTGTTTCTACAGAAGGTGATTCTGGTGTGTATCTGCAGTATGCCTACGCGCGTACTAATTCACTGCTTGAAAAGGCTGATGCCCAAGGTCTGACCTTAAATACGAATTCTCAAGGTCAGACCTTAAGACATACTCATGAAGTAGAGAAACTTTTATACAGATTTCCGGAAATAGTCGAGAGGGCGGGTCGAGATTACGCACCGCATTACATCACTACATATCTCACCGCACTTGCCGGTAGTTTCAATAATTTCTACGCGCATGAGCAGATTATTGATAGTTCGCCTGAATCTCCGTACCGCTTGGCCATCGTCAAGGCATTTAATATTGTCATGAAAAATGGTCTGACTATTCTTGGTATTCCAGCTCTCGAAAGGATGTGACGAACGTAAAAAAGGTGTTAAAATGGGCGAAATATGACAAACGAAGAGAAGCCCGCCTTGACTCGCGAGGACTCGTCAACACGAGGCATGTCCGAACGAGCCCAAAGAGAGGAAAAAATTCTTCAATTCTGGAAAGAAAATAAAATATTTGAAAAAACCCTCGAGAAAAGTGCTCCGAAGGGCGAATTTGTGTTTTATGATGGGCCGCCATTTGCCACTGGTCTTCCTCACTATGGTAGCTTGCTTTCATCGATTATTAAAGATGTTATTCCGCGTTATAAAACGATGCGCGGTTTTCGAGTGCGTCGCCGTTGGGGTTGGGATTGTCATGGTTTGCCGATCGAGAATATGATCGAAAAGGAGTTGGGAATCACAAATAAAAAGGAGATCGAAAAAATGGGAGTGGCGAAATTTAACAAAACTTGTCGTGATTCGGTATTGCGATTTGCTGATGAATGGAAAATTTTTGTTGATCGTGTTGGCAGATTTGTTGATTATGACAATTCTTATAAGACAATGGATAACTCATATATTGAGAGTGTCTGGTGGGCGCTTAAGGCTATATATGAAAAAGGTTTATTGTACGAGGGCCGTAAGGTTCTTCTCTGCTGTCCACGCTGCGAAACCCCCCTGGCCAAGACCGAGATCGCTATGGATCAGAGTTATAAAGATGTTACAGAGGAGTCAGTATACGTTAAATTTAAAATAAAAAAGGAGAAAAATACTTATTTGCTTGTCTGGACAACCACCCCATGGACATTGCCTGGCAATGTGGCTCTGGCCGTAGGAGACAAAATGGAGTATGTAAAGATCAAGGTTGGGGAAGATTTTTTGATTCTAGCAGAATCCAGATTGTCTGTAATAAATTCTGAGTATGAAGTCGCCAAGAAAGTAAAAGCAAAAGATCTCGTTGGTTTAGAATATGAACCACTTTTTGAAATTTCTGCGGCGAAACAATCAGGAAAAAAAGCTTGGTACGTTTCGTCCACACATTTCGTCAATACTGAAGAGGGCACGGGTGTTGTCCACATTGCTGTTATCTATGGAGAGGATGACTACGAACTTGGACTCAAATTAGACTTACCCATGGTGCCATTGCTTGACTTGTCGGGGCACTTTAATACTCAGTCACCCGAATTTATTCAAGGTGAATACTTCAAAAAAGCCGAGAAGGCTATTAAAGAAGATTTAGAAAAGAGAAACCTACTTTTCAAACGTGAGATGCATACTCACTCTTATCCATATTGTCATCGTTGTGGTACGGCGCTTCTATATAGTGCCCTAAGTTCTTGGTTCATTAATATTCAAGAGAAGAAAGGTCGTATGATAGCTCTAAATGAAAACATCAATTGGATACCCGGCCATCTTAAACACGGTCGCTTCTTGAATAACATCGAGAACGCGCCGGATTGGACCATTTCTCGCAACCGTTATTGGGCCTCACCTTTACCAATCTGGAAAGATTCAGAAGGCGGGGTGTGTATCATAGGATCATTGGAAGAACTCAAACAACGTAGCAAAACGAATAAAAATAAATTTATTTTTATTAGGCACGGTGAAGCGGAGTCTAATGTAAAAGATTTGGTTAACTGTGATCCGTCTGCGCCATTTCATTTAACCGAAAAAGGGAGACAGGAAATAAGAGAAGCGGCAAAGAAAATCGAAAAAGCAGATGTCATATACACTTCGCCGTATTTAAGAGCCAAAGAAAGTGCCGAGATTGTCGCCGACGAACTAAAATTTGAGCACAAGGAGATAAGAGAAGATAAAAGATTATCCGAATTAAACTTCGGCGACCTTGATGACAAATCATTTTCTTCGTATCTGGATTATGAAGAAAAAAATATTCAGACCTACGATACTCCTTTGCCAAATGGAGAAAGTTACCAAGATGCCAAGAAAAGATTCGGAGAATTTCTTTATGATATAGATAGCAAACATAAGGAAAAAGCGATTATTGTCGTTACACACGGCATAGGTCTGGAAACTATGGCTGCCATCATTGAAGGCGCGGATCTCGAAAGGTCTAAAGAAATAATAGATACTTATGCTCCAGAACCGGGTAAGTGCATAAAATTCGATTTTACGCCCATTCCACACAATGAAAATTACGAACTGGATTTGCATCGTCCATATATAGATCAGATAGAACTAGTTTCAGAAGATGGTAAATTGCTTAAAAGAATTCCCGAAGTGATTGACGGATGGGTTGAATCTGGATCGATGCCATTTGCTGAATATCACTATCCGTTTGAGAACAAAGAAAAATTTAAGAAACATTTCCCGGGTGATTTCATTGCGGAATACATAGCTCAAACTAGAACCTGGTTTTATTATATGCATGTTGTCGCCTCTCTTCTTTTCGACAATATTAGTTTCAGAAATGTGGTCACCACCGGCACCATCCTTGCTGAAGATGGTGGCAAGATGAGTAAGTCGAAAGGCAACTATACAGATCCGATGGACAACTTTGATCGCTTCAGTGCTGACGCTCTTCGCTACTACCTGATGTCCTCAGTCGTGATGCGGGCCGAAGACATTCGGTTCTCAGATGATGAATTAAGACAAATCCAGAATCAGCTAATAAATATTTTGTGGAACACTTTTAAATTTTATGAATTGTATGCGGACGAAAAAGTCTCGATCGATTTTAGACGAAGCGATAATGTCTTAGACAAATGGATTCTCGCAAGGCTTAGGGAACTTGGGGAAGTCATAACTTTTGGATTGGAAAATTATGACACCGTAAAAGCTACCCGACCTATTAAAGATTTTGTATCGGATTTTTCAATTTGGTATATTAGACGCTCCAGAAATAGATTCAAAAGTGATGATACTATTGACAGTACTTTCGCTACGGCTACCGCGAAACACGTTTTTCTCGAACTCTCGAAACTCATAGCGCCCGTCATGCCCTTTATCGCGGAAGATGTTTATCTAAAGTTAAGAAGCGAAAATGACCCGGAAAGCGTACATCTGTGTAGTTGGCCGGAAGATAGAAAGTCATTATCTTCGTTATTTAAATCATCTGACAAAAAAATTCTAAAAAATATGGAAGAAACGCGACGTTTAGTATCTCTCGCCTTGGAAGCTCGCTCAATGGCCAATATTAAAGTTCGTCAACCGTTGGGTGAATTAAGAATAAAGAACAAGAAATTGGGAAAAGAATTTCTGGAGTTAATTCGAGACGAGTTGAATGTCAAACGCATTACTGTGGATGAAAATATTGCTTCAGAAGTAGAACTTGATACCAATCTTACACTGGAACTAATTGAAGAAGGAAAGGTGCGAGATGCAATACGCGCTATCCAAGATATGCGTAAGGAAAAAGGATTGAAACCGGGGGAAAAGATGTCCTATGCTGTACCGACACAAGAGAAAGAACTCTTTGTTAAACATTCGGTTGAAATTAAAAAAGCGACGAATATAGAATTTTGACGTGTCTTATCACATATATACCACGCGGGGGATAATACTCTCCGAGAGATCGGTGCGAGAGGCCGATAGAATCTACACCATTATGACCCGCAACCTCGGTCTAGTGCGCGCCACGGCTATCGGGGTGCGTAAGGAGAGCTCCAAACTTCGGGGGAATCTAGAACCCCTTTCGCTTTCTACGATCTCATTTGTGAAGGGTAAAGATTATTGGCGATTAACCTCGGCGGAATTTATTCAAAACATCCCTTCGATACCCATGATTGCAAGACCTTTGGCTCTGATTGAAAAACTTGTTCAAGGCGAAGCGCCCAATCCAGAACTTTTTGACGCCGTAGAGAAAAGCATCTTGTCTCCCGAGCTCTACGACGAAATGTTTGAAACCAATCTGGTCTCCAAAATCCTTTTCCATCTGGGATATCTCAAAGAATCAGATA
>Ga0209210_1001764_pt1 | contig 17317 bp, 18 predicted proteins | sample RifGroA1_FD_183991 | JGI IMG/M metagenome (GOLD analysis project Ga0209210, IMG submission 183991) | Contaminated groundwater microbial communities from Rifle, Colorado, USA - Rifle Groundwater A1 (SPAdes) (version 2) | ecosystem: Environmental > Aquatic > Deep subsurface > Groundwater >...
AAGAAGAAAAGCGGCCTGGGAGAATATTTTTTATCCCAACAGAGAATTGGTCAATAATTCTTCTGGCCTTTATTTTGGCACTGTTGCGAGGATATCTTGGCGAAATAGAGCTACATTGGATAAATTAATCGAAAATTTAGATGGAAAAGTAGTTTTTCTTGATCTGAATTTAAGAAAGGGATTTTATAATCTTCAAGATATCACTAATATTTTAAAGAGGGTTAATTATCTCAAGATGAATGAAGAAGAAGCGGGAATACTAAAGGAGGCTGGGATATTAAAAGAGGTTATTGAAGAAGAAATTATTTATTATCTCATTAAAGATTACAATCTTAAAGCCGGCTGCATAACTCTTGGAAAAAGAGGTGCTGTTGGGGGAGATAAAAATAGTATTTTTAAAATAAATGGAGTTCCTGCCATTATGGGTGGTGATTCTGTTGGTTGTGGCGATGCTTTTGCAGGAACCTGGCTTGCTAATTTACTAAAAGGAAAAACAATGGAAGAATCATTGTATAGGGCAAACGAAATCGCTTCAAGGGTGGCTTCAGAAAAGGGAGCAATTGTCCGAGTTTAATTTTTTGTTACTGCAGAATTTAAAACTTTCTCCAAATTGTTAAGATTTTCATGGTTATTTGTAGATATTACAACATCTGCTCTTTCTATATCTTGTGAATTATCAAGGGAATAAAGCTTTCTACCCAAGATTTCGTAGCACGTTGCAACTCCGCCTGCTTCGATAACGTGTCTAATGCCTGAAACATCATAAGGGCCTCCAATAGCTGTCGTAATGTTTCCTATGATAGTCGGATTTCCCATAGCAATAAGAGCATAATGTCCGCCATTTGTATAAAATGAGGCAACCTTTCCCCCCTCTGCTTCAACTAATCTTGAAATTTCTCTCCTGCCTTCCGGATAAAGCATTTGTTTTGAGCTATCGTTAGTTGGTCTTTCAAAACCATGATCAACATCAACAAGAACATGGGATCCTTTTAGGCCTTCTTTATTATTAACATGTATTTGTCTTCCCTCTAGGGAATTAAATTTTCCAGAGTGGTAATCAAATCGGCTAAGGAAAGCTCCATTTCCTTTTGAAGAAAACCAGAATCTCCCTGTTGATGGTTCCATTGTTGAACATGCTAATACTTCTCTTGCCGACGAATCATAAGCTGCAAGAATAATTGTGGGTGTCGGCCCGCCCAGTGACATCCTCCGACACCCTAAAGGGTGCGGCTTCCAAAATCACTCAATGATCCAAGTAGTGCCGTGATGTACGTCTTGATTTTTCACGTAGTTGTTTGCGACTTCCACGGTGATAAACCCAAGTGAAGCTCCAAATTTCCCTCTCGCCCAAAGATGTCCTTTTGGATATCTTTTTCTCGCGTCTGGATGGTTGCGAAAGAAAAGATACGACGATCTTCCTTTCAAAAGTTGTAGTGCCATCGACGGTGACATCGTCATCGGAATCGACGCAGTCCCCTGGACGTGGTCTGGCTGCACGTTCAATTCAATCCATTTTATTTTGTGTTCCGACGCTGCTCGTCGGAGGCAAGCCTCAACGAGTTTTCTGTATTTCCATTTCTGGAACATCTTATATAGATACTTCGGACAAAACTCAAATTCCCACATTGAAACTCCGACGCTGTGGGCATTCCTCTCATATTTATCTTCAAATCTTTCATAGCTCTCGCTAAACACTAATTTTTCTTGCATTTTATTTCCTCCAAAAAGTTTATTTAGTTTAGAAAGCTACGACTATCGTGAACTTTCAATGGGCTAGAAACCAGCCCATTCATAATCAAAGAAATTTAGAAATAAAAATTATGCGGGCTCTCATCTACAAACTAAAGTAGGTAGATTTCCCGCCCGAGATTAAAAAACCACCTGTTCCATCTAAAGGATCATGATATAGTTTTATAGGAGAGTTTGGGTTTCCCAAAATGCCTTTTGTCTCTTCTTGTTTTAAGCTTAATTCTGGAAAACCAGCAAGAATTATGGGTCTTGAGATTTCTTCGCTTTTTTTGTCAACAACAGTAACTGCTGTTTTATCTCCCTTTATTAAATATTGAGATAGGTCAACTTCTCCAAGAATCGCTTGCCTTATATATTCTGCTGCAGGAACAAGGGCTTCTTGTGAAACATTCCTGAATTTTACAGGATCAAAATCATATTCTTTTTCTGACATAAAAACAATCACAAGAATCTGTATTTAAAGATTATGATGGTAAAGTTCTACTGTCCCCTATATCCTTCTCCATTCGGATAATTTTCTAAGGCGTGCCTATATGAATTTTGATCTCCTGTATCAAACCATGTAAAGACAACCCCTTTCATTCCGATATTCATCAAGGACTTAAATCCATTTGAAACTTGTATCTCTCCTTTTATCAATGTTTTGTCGTTTTCTAATGCTCCTATAAAAGCTAAATAATCTTTAACTCCAGCCAGTCCAATAAAGGCATATTTATTTTCGCATTTTATTTTGTCATCAATTTTGGAAATCATATTATTTTCATTTATATTTGCAGAACAAAATCTGCTTGTATCATCAACCTCTGCTATTCCGAACCAGTTCTCATTTGGAACAGGTATATCTTCTTTTACAAGGGTATCTGCGCTTATGAAAATGAAAGGGCATTGAAGCAAATGCTTGCACTCCAAAATAGCATAACCTGGTCCTGCTCCTAATCCAGAATGTTTTTCAACTTCAAAAAAAGTAAATTTTCTTTTTGGATAAGCATGATTTAGATAATCTATTATTGTTTCTTTTTTATATCCAACAATAACAAGAATCTCTATATCTTCTGGAAATTTTTCTATGATATGGCAAATAGATGGTTTACCTTGAACAGGAATTAATGCTTTATTAAAAGTTTTAGAAAAATCACCCATTCTGCTGCCGATTCCTCCTGCTAGAATGCAAACCTTGTAATTTTCCATCTTATTTATATTCTGCATAAAGTTCACGGACTATCTTAATTATATTTTTATGATTCTCTATGTTGTTTGATGCTATAACAACTTTAGATTCTGGTGTTAGTTTATTTCCAAATTGGTCTGTGACAATTCCACCAGCCTCTCTAACCAAAACAACTCCAGCCGCAAAATCGTAAGATTTGATGTTATCTGATATAGAAGAAATAAATGTGCCTCTTGAAATTCCTGCTAATTGAAGTGCACAACTTCCAATAATTCTTAATCTTTGGGTAAGACTTATAATTTCTTCTTGTAGTTTTATTTTTATCTGCCCCAGGGGTTCTTTAAATGAAGCATCAATTATAACTATTCCATCATTAATTTTTTTCTGGTTTACAATTATTCTTTTTCCATTAAGGAAAGTTCCGTAATCTTTTAAGGCAGAGTATAACTCGTTTGTTAATGGATTATAAACGACCCCTATTATGAATTCTCTGTTTTTTTCTATTCCAATTGAGACACAAAAAAATGGTATGCCTTCTTTAAAATTGCTTGTTCCATCCAAGGGATCAATATGCCAAGAAACTTCTCCTGTGCCGGTAATGCCGCTTTCTTCTCCGATTATTCTATGTTGAGGAAAATTTCTTAAAATTATTTCTTTAATCACAGATTCTGATTCTTTATCCGCTATACTCACAAAGGAGGCATCTTCTTTTTTATCAAATTGTATGTCTTCTCCAAAGTATCTCAAAAGAATTTCTCCGCCCTTTTTTGCTGCTTCTTTAGCCACTTCTAGAATTTTACTATTTTCATCCATCTTATTTGGTTTTACCATCAAAGAAAACTTTATTAATTTTTATGCAGGCATCGCAGACAGCGCCTTCTGCCGAGCGTGAAGGAGTCACATATCTTGCCCATCGCTTGGCTTCTATTCTTGCATTTGCTGGAGCAATTCCAAACAGACAATCGCGAATTATCGGGGCATCAGATATTCCATCTCCTATAAAAATCGTGTTTTCAAAGCCAAAATTATTTTTTATCCATTCATACCTCTTTCCATCTTTAACAAGCTCGATTTTGTATTTCATATCATTTATTCTTTTTTTGGAAATTGGGAAGCCCCTCTTATCCGCCGTGATGAATAAAATGTTAAGCTTGTCTTTTATTATTTTAAGGCCATCTGCATCATGAGGGCCGAAAACCTTTAAGACCTTGCCTTTTTCAGAATAAAAAAACTGGCCTGTTGTCATCACACCATCAATATCGATTATTAAATTCAATTTTTTTTCAGAATTTTGCATAAAGAAATTGTTTTATCTCTTGCTTATAAAGATTATGATATTATCGTATATTTGACAACAATCATTATTATAAACTGATTGAGTTTTCCAGAAAAATGATATCTATCTTAGAAAGGCACAGGTGGTTTTCTTGGACAATAACTCTGATAATAGCCCTTACAATATTTTATATTTCAAGCCTTACTTTCCTCCCTCCCCCTGTTGGACCGCCAAGCATCAATGCAACAGTTTATCATATATCTGCTTTCTTTTTTTTAGCCATCTTTCTTTTTACTTCTGCTCTTGATAGAAAATGGAACTTTAAAAAAATTATACTGTCTATATTAATTGTAAGTGTTTATGCTGCATTGGATGAGATTCATCAATTTTTTGTGCCCGGGAGATATATGTCCTTTAATGATTTTCTGCTTGATTTTACAGGAATAGCAGTTGCTTCTTTGTTTTACTTTATCCTTATATTAAGCAAAAAATAGAAGAATCATAATTTTATTTTGTATTTTACTTCTATATTCTTTATCCATTCTTTAACAGGGTTTATTGTTGAAAGAATTCTTTTAATAAGATTTCTCATTCTGAACTGATAGACATATGATTCATAAAAAGGAAAATTCCACCAGGTTCTCCTGTAATAAGCATTTTCTATTTTTCTCTTTCTTTCTTCAGCAGCAGTTTCTAATTCCTTCAAATTTGCTTTTGGATTTATATCTGTTTTTTTTATTCTTTTTTTCCAAAAAAGAGGGATATCTTTTAAGGAAATTTTTAAATCAGTGCCATTTATTGTATCCTCGAAGGAATATTTCTTTTTTAGAGGATTTATATTAACCCAACCTTTTCTTATTTTATCGTAACCATAAGCAATTTTTATTTTTCTTTCAAAAAAACCAGGTGGAATAAATAATGGTGGAACTAATGAAGAAGGCACAAGATAGCCTGTTCCCTTATTATGGCTATATCCATCAAAATGAGCGAACAATTCTTTCTTCGGAAGAATTAAGATTTGGGAAGGTCTTTTTCTTTTTGGGAAGTAGTTATATACGTTTTCTAATTTCCATATTGGCGCAGATTCTGGCACAGGAACATTAACCCAATGATTAAACAGATTTTTATTGGCTATCTGCATGGAAGTTGTATATCCTTTTGGATAGAAGGCAACTATATTGCTTTTATTTTCTTCAATTATCCTTGAGCCCGGAAAACCGATATCATGAATAGTCATTCCTGCTCTTGCCATATGTAACGGTTCTGGAAAATGAGAATAAACAACAGAAACGTATTTATGTTTTTTACTTAGTTTGTGTGCTTTTTTAAGGCATTTATTCAAAGCATCTAAACTTACGGACATAAAGGGGTGATCGTTATTGGCTGCATAAAAAACCCAATTGTCTTTGCTTTTGTTTATTATTCCGTATATTTCTCTGTACTGGTCTATCCTGGTACTCTGGCCATAAATAATCGTGGCTTTGGGCCACAACTCTCTAACAAATTTTTCAAAAATCTTTTGTTTTTTCTTATCTTTTGGAACAATTTCATACTTGATTATAACTTGGCTCCAAGATATTTCGGCGTGACTTGCAAGGCAATACATAGTGACTGCCAATCTGTCCTGAAACCTGTAGTTGGAATCAGATTCCCTAATCCTTTCTAATTCGGAGTAAAACCCTGCGGGCATTAACTGAATATCAGATATTCTGTTGTCAAAATATAATATCATCTTATTAAAGAGTCTCAAAAATATCTTTGAAGCAGCCTTATTAAATATTGTTAAAGAGAAATATATAATTAATATTCGGCTTTTCTTTTTTCTACAATATTGGCAACAGAATCACAAAATTCAGAAACTTCTCTTGTCGTGTTTATCCCAATATTTCCAACATGCATGATTTTACCTTCAAGACGGCCTTTTCCGGGATAAATGATATATCCTCTTTCCTTTAGAGGTAAGTGAAATTCTTCATAACTATAATTTCTTGGCATCAGAACATTAGTCATTACATTAGACATTTGTTCTTCAGGCAGTTGAAATTTGAATCTTAAATCAGAAAGCATTTTTCTCATAAGCAGACTGTTTTCTCTGTATCTCGCAATTCTATTGTCAACGCCTTCTCCCAATAACTCATCAAGTGCTTGATTAAACATGTAAAAAAGAGGGATTTGCGGGGTGAATGGTGTTTCATTGCTTTTCTCTGCATAATCATGATATTTTAACATATTAAGATAATAATTGCGTATGGGAACATCTCTTACTTGTTCAATAGAATCTCTTTTAGCGCAGACAAAAGAAATTACCGGCAAGCCAGAAAGCCCTTTATTCGTGTTAGAAAAACAAAAGTCTACATTTGACTCTTTAATATTCAATGAATCTCCAGCAAAACCGCTAACAGCATCAACAATAAACATTTTATTATATTTTTTGCAAAGCTCTCCAATTTCTCTAACAGGATTTACCATTCCTGTGCTTGTTTCCATGAAAACCATTGAAACTGCTTCAATTTCCGGCTCGTGTGCAATCAAGGCTTCTATTCCATCTATTTTAGGATATTCTCCCCACTGATAATTTGCTTTCACAAGAGGGGTTTTATAAATGGCACAAATTTCAGCCATTCTATCTCCAAAAGCCCCATTATTTATAACCAGCATTTTTCTTCCATTATGGATATTTGCCGTAAGAACAGATTCCATAGCAGATGTTCCGGATCCGCCAATAACAAAAGAACTGTAATCTCTGGCATCAACGGCAAATGCTTTTAATATTTTTTCTCGAACACTATGATAAATCCCAGAAAATTCTGTTTCTCTATGCCCTATTTCAGGATAAATTAATGACTTCTTAACAGCATCTGAAACATTTACCGGGCCTGCCGTGAACATCTTAAATGGTTCTTTTTGTTGCGTCATTTTATTTCAGATTAATGCCGGATAATTTATCCATGTCTTCTTTTGTATCGACATCAAAGCAGTATTTTAAGTCATTTGGAACTTCAAAAGAATGAAACTCGTTAGAAAGCACAAGTTTTGGCAGGGGAATAGTATACCATTGCGGATAAGAATCTTTTAGCTTTTCATACAATTGGATTGCAACATCTTTTGATATTTTCATGATTCCAGCATAACTATGAAGAGGAGTTGCAGAATATTTTTCTGGAAGCGGTTTCTCTTTTGAGGGTATTATTAATTCCGAGATTTTTCCATTATCATCAACTATAGAGATTTCGTCTTTTAAATCCGTGCCATATTTAATGGGTTTGTTTACGAGAACATTTTCTTTGCTTAAAGAGACAATTTTAGATATCAACAAATCTTCATATACAAGATCTCCGTCTAAAATAAGAATTTTTTCATTATCTTCTAAATTGTTGCTGTTAAGCAGATTTTGCAGGGCAAGATAGACGCTGTAACCATTGTTAAATTCCTTAAATTTGGGGTTAAAAAGAGTATTTCTGTGAACTTTTTCTACCATTTCATATTTGTGTCCAACGACTACAATAATATTTTCTTTTTTCAAGCCAGCTTTCATTAAAGCTTTTATCTGGTTTTCTAGAATAGTACTTTCTCCAAAAGAAAGAAGACATTTTGGTATATCTATATAATTGCTTAACCTAGAGTTAATTCCTGCTGCAAGAATTATAGCTTTCATATTAGAGAAGAATATTGAATTATCTTTTAAACATTATGAAGAGAAAATATATAGTAAATCTTTATAAAAAAACTTATTTTTATTAGAATTAAATTCTTTTGGATATCCACATAAGGCTTCCAAGATGTGCTGCCTTGCTTATTAAAACCCCCATTATCAATCCAAAGACAGCCATGCTATTTCCATAAACAGATAGGGTCTTTACGAGAATTAAGGGCAGAACAATGGAAATTATTAGTATGAAAAAGACAACTTTTTTTATTTTATCCAGATTTCCTTTTGATATGATGTAACTTGTATATAATTCTATAAGCGGGAAAAAAAGAGCCAGGAATGCAAGCATTCTAAGCATGTTTATAGATTGTATATAATTCACGCCAAAAATTATATTTACCAAAGGAGTGGCAAAAATCAATAAAAAAGAAAATAAAAAGAAAGACATAAAAAACGTCGCTAGCGCTACTTTTTTGAATGTTTGCTCCAATCTTTTCCCCTTTATTCTTAGAAATATAGGAAAAAATACATCAGAAAAAACCAAAAGGAAAGCAGAGGCATTGACAAGGCTAAATGCAGCAGAATAATAGCCAACAAATTCAGGAGGGACAAAGGGACCTATAATTATTTTATCTATATTTCCTAAAATCAGTATCGATGATGTTATAAGAACCAAGTTAATCATAAATTTTCTTATTTTTGCTTTTTCTGCTTTGCTAAGATTTGCCTTTTTTATTTTTTGAAGATTAAGGTCTTTTATTGAAAGGAAATGCATAAGTGACATGGATAACCCGGCTATTATTGCAAGAATGATGAATATTGTAAGAACAATTGTCTGATTTGGGAGATTAAACTTTCTTATATAAAGTATTGCTGCGGGAATCACAATCATTCTTGAAATCTGAAAAAAAATCTCTTTAAAAAATGGGTTTTTAAAATTGTTATTAGCCTGTGAAATGGCAAGATAAAAATTTTGTAAGCCCATGAAAATGATATAAAGAGAGCCGGCAATTAAAGCAAGGAAGATTGGCTGGCGGTAATAACTATCTGCAATAAACTTAGCTAAGATGATCAGTGCAAAGGCCGACATCAAAACCACAAAAAATTTAATTTTGAAAAGATAATCTATATATGCTTTTACCTTCCCCTTATTTCTATTGAGAGACTTAGAAGTAAAGTAAACTAGTGTTCCATATATCCCAGCATCGGAGAAGACATAAAAAAACATTATTGTTGAAAATACAAGATTATAAAGTCCAAAAGTCTCTGGAAGAATAATTCTTGCTAAAATGATAACAAAAACCAAAGAGCCGAGCTTTTGTACGATGTTTGATGAAAACTGATATGCGCTGTTTTTTATTGCCAATCCTGTATTTCCCGAGAAATCTCTTCTCAAAACTTTTCCAAAGATTTTTTTAATAGAGGACTCCTCTTCTTTTATCAGACCCATTTGAAGAGAAGTTTTTCTCGGTTTTTATTCTTTGTGAAAAGTGGTTAAGGTTTATTTGTTTTTAAAGATTTTACATTCATAGCTTTTATAAGTCCTTATTTTGTTTTTAAAAATATGGATAAACCATATCTAATTTGGATAACTGGGCTTGCCGGTTCTGGAAAGACTACTTTAGCAAAAGAAATTTATAAAATTCTGATAAAGAAATATCCAAATACAATTCACTTAGATGGGGATAATTTAAGAGAAATTCTTGGAGAAACTGAAGATTATAGCATTAATGGTAGAATTAGGACGGCTTATATTTATGCCAGATTAAGTAATTTTTTGATTAACCAAAAATTTAATGTTATTGTTAGTACAATTTCTTTGTGGCATGAGATTCAGGAATTCAATAGAAAAAATAATAAAAATTATTATGAAATCTTTTTAGATGTTGACCCAAAAGTCTTGGCGCTTGAAAATAAAAAAGATTTTTACATTAAAAATACCTCCAATGTTTGGGGTTTGGATATTGAACCACAATTTCCAAGATATCCTTATCTAATTTTGAAAGATCATTATAAAAAAGATCCAGAGATGATAGCTAAAGAAATAATTCAGAAATTGGAAGAAGGAGAAAAAAAATGAAGAATGATGGGTGGGATTACAGTACACAAGCAAGATATTATGAAAAAAGACCCAACTATTCAGATGAAGGAATTGATTATATGTTAAATTTTGTTGGAGCCAATAAAGAAGATTATATTGTTGCAGATATTGGAGCTGGAACGGGAAATTTAACCAAACTATTAGCAGAGAAAGTTGGAAAGATCATAGCGGTCGAACCAAATGATTTTATGAAAGAAATAGGAATTAAAGCAACAGAAAAATATGGCAACCTTTCTTGGATCAATGGAACAGGGGAGGATACAAAATTACCCACACATTCGGTAAATCTCGTTACATTTGGATCCTCATTTAATACTACAGATAGGCTTTTAGCCTTAAGAGAATCGTATAGAATTCTGAAACCAGATGGTTTTTTTGTATGTATGTGGAATAATAGAGACTTAACAATTCCTTCACAAAAAAGGGTTGAAGAAATAATAAAGAAATATTTTCCAGATTATAGTCATGGAACCAGAAGGGAGCAACAAGCAGATTTCATCCTTAATAGTGGCTTATTTAATCACGTTTCATTTTTTGAATTTCCTAAAATGGTTGAAGTTAGTTTAGATGATTATTGTGAAGCTTGGAAATCTGTTAAAAATAAATTTTGGGATTTGGAAACCTCTGAAGGAAAGGAAATATTAGAAAAAATAATACAAGATATTAAAAAAGAGTTTAGAGAAGGTGGATTAAATTTAAAATATATAACCCGTATTTGGATAGCAAAAAAGAAGGAAGAAAAATGAACGATTTCAAGTTTATGAATAAGGGGGATACTTTAGAGAGCCTTAGGCATTTATTAAATACTGCAAAAATCTTAGACCAATTTCTCTTCTCTGTTGGAGAATGGAAAGAGAATCCACAGAATATTATAGGCAAAATCCAGTCTTTTTTTAAGTCGGAAGTTATAATTGTAAGAAGCAGTTCTCTTCAGGAAGACACTATAAAAAATTCTAATGCCGGAAAATATGAAAGCGTGTTGAATGTGAATAAAAATGATCCAGAAATGATTTCTAAAGCTATAGATACTGTAAATAAGAGTTACTTAAAAGATAAAGAAACTAATTTAGAAAATAAAATTTTAATACAACCGCAACTACAAGGTGTTCTTATTTCGGGAGTTATACTTACGAGGTGTCCTTATACAGGGGGCCCTTATTATATCTTGAATTATGATAAGGTTACGAATAAAACTAATAGTGTTACTGGCGGACATGGAAATTTAGAAACTTTCACTTTCTTCAAGTATCTAGAAAATACTCCCAGCGATATAAATCTAACTAAAATTATTTTGATGGCTAAAGAATTAGAGGAAATTACTGGATATGATTCCCTGGATATAGAATTTGCGATTAATGAAAATGGACTTTATTTATTACAAGTAAGACCATTAATAACATCAAAAAAACCAGATAAATTTTTAGATATAAATATAGAGATTACTATAAAAAAGATTAAAGAATTTATTAAATCAAGTAATCAAAAATTTCCAAATCTTCATGGATATAAAGCCCTTTTCGGGCTAATGCCAGATTGGAATCCAGCAGAGATTATAGGGGAATGTCCGAAACCTTTGGCATTTTCGCTTTATAGAGAGATTATTACAGATTTTATTTGGCCTTTAAGCAGAAAAGAAATAGGATACAAAGATGTAGGATACCATCCCGGAGTTACTTCACTTGGAGGAAAACCCTATGTGGATGTTAGACTCAGTTTTAATACATTTCTTCCTTTTGATCTCTCTGAACCCACATCGGAAAAGTTAGTTAATTTTTATATTGATAAATTAATAAATAATCCACATCTCCACGATAAAATAGAGTTTGAAATAGCATATACTTGTTATAAAGTTGGATTTGAAAAAGAAGAGGGGGAATTAAAGCAAAATAATTTTTCCCAGCTCCAAATAAAAGAGATAAAAAAAACATTATTAGATTTAACAAATAATATCATTGAGAATTCCCCCTATATAATTGAAAAAGAACTGGAATTGGTGGATTTATTAAATGAGAAAAGAAAAAAGATAATTGAATCTGACATAAATAAAGATATAAAAATGTCACAATTAATTCATGATTGTAAATTTTATGGAACACTTCCTTTTTCTAAGCTGGCAAGATTTGCTTTTATAGGAAATATAATTTTTTCATCCCTAATTGAAAACAATACCCTCTCTTTAGAAGATAAAGAAAACTTTTTCAAATCCGTTAATTCTGTAGCAACAGATTTTGTTAACGATTTAAATTTATTAAAAGAGTGTAAAATAAATAAAGAAAAATTTTTAGAGAAATATGGACATTTAAGGCCGGGAACTTATGATCTCTGTTCGAATACATATAAAGAAAAATTTGATGATTATTTCATATTAAATAATCTCTCGAAAAAAGAGGGGGACTATTTTTTTGAATTTAATTTAGAAAAGAAACAAAAAATAGAAAAAGCCCTTTTATCTTCAGGATTTAAAATTGGTTTTGATAAATTTATTGAATTTGTTAAAATATCTTTAATGGCAAGAGAAAAGGCAAAATTTGAATTTACAAAAAATTTAAGTTTAATTTTAGATTACTGCTATGAATATTTAAAAGATTATAATTTTAATAAAGAAGACATAACTTTTTTAGAGATACAAGATATAGTATCTTTTTCACATAAATCCAAGCCGGTGGAGGAAATTGGTCGCTTTAAAAAAAAGATAATTGAAAATAAAGATAAATATGATATTCTACAGGCTCTTAGATTGCCTCCTTTAATTTATATGGAAAAAAATGCAGAATATTTTCATCAATTTGATAACAAACCCAATTATATAACAAATAAAATAATAACCAGTGATATAATTTATTTGAAGGAGGGAACCCCTCCTGGAGAGATAGAGAATAAAATAGTTATAATAACAAATGCGGATCCAGGATATGATTGGATTTTTGGACATAACATAAGGGGTTTAATAACAAAGTATGGTGGAGTAGCTTCACATATGTCAATTAGATGTGCAGAATTTGGCCTTCCTGCTGCTATTGGATGCGGGGTCACTATTTTTGAGCATCTTAAAAAATTTAAAAAGATTGAACTTAATTGTACAAATAAACAGATAAAGGGGATATTATGAAAGCGATAATTTGTGCAGCTGGAATAGGTACTAGACTTGGCAATTATACAAAAAATTTGCCTAAGTGCTTGTTAGAATTTGAAGGAAAGTCTTTATTAGAAAGACAGATAGAAACTTTAAAATCTTCCGGGATTGAAGATATAAGTATTGTTAGGGGTTATAAACCTGAAAAAATAAATGCTCATGGAGTAAAATACTATGAAAATTCTGATTTTGCAGAAACAAATATGGTTGTATCTCTAATGGCTGCTGAAAAAGAATTGTCTGGAAGCGAGAATTTTCTTGTTTGCTATTCTGATATTCTTTATGAAAGAAGGCTGATTGAATATTTGAAAGAAAGTGATGCCGAAGTCTCTGTTCTTGTAGATGATGACTGGATTCCTTATTGGAAATCTAGATCAGATAATTGGAAATCAGACATCGAAAGTTTAACATATAGTTCAGACAATAAAATAATAGATATAGGAAATCCAAGATGCAGTTTAGAAGAAGCACAATCAAGGTACATTGGTTTGATAAAGTTTAATGAAAGGGGAATAAGTGAATTTAAAAGATTGTTTTATGAAAACAAAGAAAAATATTGGCACTCCACTCAACCATGGCTGAGGTCTAAGTCTTTTAAACAGGCTTATATGACTTGCATGCTGCAAGAAATGGTTAACGGAGGTGTTGATGTAAGAGCAGTGCATACAAAAAGGGGGTGGCTTGAATTTGATACGATAGATGATATAGAAAAAGCCAATAAATGGGTGCAAACAAGAAAGATTAGACAATTTATAAGTCTGGATCAGTAATAGCTTAAAATAGAAAATGTTAACATTAATCACTCAAAGAGATGTTTATGATGAGAAACTTGGAAGAATGGATGTTCTAGAGCAGAGCTATGTTGATTATTACGAAAGATTAGGATTAGATCTTGTTCCTATTCCAAATAATACAAAAAATATCGATGGGTTTCTGAGGTTATCTCCTTCTTTGATAATTCTTTCTGGAGGAAATGATGTTTCCCCAATTATTTATGGAGGAAGAAAATTTCCAAATTCGTCAGCATCTCATCAGAGAGATCTGCTTGAAACAAAAATTTTGGAATTTGCCATTAAAAACAGGACGCCTCTTTTAGGAGAGTGTAGGGGCATGCAATTTCTTAATGTTTACTTTAAAGGCGGATTAATACAGGATATTAAAAAGAGATATAATACAAATCATGTTGGTATGACGCATCAAATTGAATTAATAGATGAGAAGTTTATCAATTTATTGGGAAAAGAAAGAGTATTTGTTAATTCTTACCATAATCAGGGGTTTTCAGAAAATGAATTATCTAAGAAATTAAGAATTTTTGCTAAAACTAATGAAGGCATTATTGAGGGGTTATATCATCCTTCATTACCCATATTAGGAATAATGTGGCATCCTGAAAGAGAAGGATGTGATAAAGGAGTGAACGAAAAGATTATTAAGGGTTTTTTAGATAGGGGTTTTTTGTAGGAAGATAAAAGTTAGAATCTGGATAATTTTATCTTTATTAATTCTTTGGAAAATCTACCAAATATGTTAAAAAATATAAATATCTTAATAATTGGGAGACCTATCAAAGGGATCTTATAAATTAGTCTTGCTAAAATTGTAAGTTTTTTTCTAAATCCCTTTTTCTTTTCAATCTCTACAAGAGAAATCGTTTTATATAATTCTCCTGATACCCTTACAGAGAGGGGTTCAAAAGATTTTATTTTTTTATAATTAAAGGTCTTCATTAATCCGGAAAAGGTAAGTTGTATAAATTTAATTTCTGAAGTGGATAACCCTTCTTTCCAAAATTTGTTATTGAAATTTGGATTTGGTTTATCCAAATAAATATTAGTGGACGATTTTGGACCTCCCTTCATACCATAAAAAGGCTGATTAAAAAAGGTGGCGGAATCTAATATTTTTTCATCTTTAATATTCAGAAAATTGATTAGCTCTTTTTTTATTTTGGGATAATTTTCGTGTAATTCTTCATGTTTTATAACAATTATATTCTTTCTTTTCTTTTTTATTAATTTTTTATATAAGATGTAATGATTATATTGGGTAAAAAAAATAGTAATAGGAGATTGTTTATTTTTTAAACAAGACTCATAATTTGCTCTTGGATCCCTTAAGGTAAATATTATTTTTAGGTTTGGGAAAAGCTTTGCAAATTCAAAAGTATTCAAAAGTGTGTGTGTATGGGCTAAAATGTATCTTATTTCTTCAATGTTTTTTCTGGAATATTTTGCATATGCATAATGAGTTCCTATGAATAGTGTCTTTTTATCTAATCCAAAACTTTCAACATACTCCTTAAGGTACTTATATAAAAAGTTCTTAGGAAAAACTTCATTAAGATTAGATTTTCCCAGTAAGGATTTGAAATAATATTCTATCCGTTTATGCAAATTGTCTACAATTATTTTAAAACTAAGTCCTTTAAAATCTTCATCTTTAATATAAAAAAAACCGGGAAGGGTGATTATTTCAGAGTGTCCATCCAATAATCCCTGGATAAATACAGAACTAGACCTTCCTATAGGAGTCATATTTATAAGTTTAATTTTATTTGGATCAAAATTTCCAAAATTTATTTTTTCTTTTTTCATCTTATTCCTTAATTTTTTGTTTTATATTAAAGAGTGATTCTACCATAAAACATTTTTTTATATTATAATGTTGTTTTAATTCATTTTTATTCTTTGTGAACTCAACATGTTGGAGAAATTCACTTAAAGATTTCTTTCCAATTTTTTTTAATAAATTTATTGTGCATTGGAACTGTTCTTTTTGGGATTTTGCTGAAAAAACCGATTTCGCTGGATTGTTCAAGCGGTTTTGGATTTTTATTTCCAGATATCTTGCATTTAAAGACAAGCGATACAGAATGTCTGTATCCATCGTGCAAGGTCTCCATATATCCTAAAAATTTTTGGGAAACTATTTTTATTCCCAGTTCTTTTTTGGCTGTTCTTTTAACAGTTTCACTTATTTTTTCCTTATAGAGAACACCAGAACCTGGAAAATGCCAGAAACTTTTAAATGGATTTATGGATCTTTTTGAAAGAAGTATCTTTTTATTCCTGATAATTATAACTTCAACACATATTCTTGGGACTTTGGTATATATAGATTTGAATTGATGCTTGGTTAGAATCCCTTTTTTCATATTTATTCCTCCATCTTCTTTATTATGTTTGCAAATGCTGGTCTTGTTACAAGTATTCCTACAGTCACTCCAATTATTGTTGTCAGGGCAAAGCCCTTAAGCATTCCTGCTCCTGCCCAAAATAAAGGAAGCATTGCTGCTATTATAGTAAAGAAAGCGCCTAGAATGATAAATAATGCTCTTTTAATCCTCTCTTTGATGCTGATGTGCCTGTTTGAAACAGACTCGTCTATTATAACAATTTGGTCATTGACTCCTGTTCCCATTCCGGCTATGATTCCTGCAATAGACGGCGCGTCAAGATTCCAGCTTATTAAAGCAGCAATACCCAAAGTTATAAACGCTTCAGAAAACATAGTCATTATAACAGAAAAAGTTATCTTTATTTTCCTGTATTTAACAAAAAGAACTGCAGATATTATGATGAAAACAAGAATTCCCAAGACAATTATGTTTCTTGTAAATTCTCTTCCCAGATTTGGAGAGATTGTATCTAGTTTTACAATTTCAAGCTGATATGGAAGGCTTCCAGTAATTAAAATTGTCTGAAGCTTGTTCATGTTTTCTTCTGCATCATTAAATGCCTCTTCCTGAGTTGCTCCTACACCCGGGCCGGAAATTGAAACCTGTGTTGTTATTCTTCCCTTGAGATCCTCGCTTATAAGAAGATTATCAACAAGATTATCATCAAGATAAAGATCAAGAGTTTCGTTTAGATATCTTCCCTGTTGTGTTGTGTTTAAAGATAGAGCTTTTGTTATTTCTGCGTGCTTTTTTGCTGCCTCTTCGCTGAGATAAATTGTAAATCTGAAGGTGCAGGCATAGCCGTCTGCTGCTTGCTGGCAGGTTTCAATAAATGCTTCCTGCCCTGAGCGTGAAACAGAAGTTATATCTTTTTCACCGCCTATAAAAACAGTCTGATTTCCTATTTTTGCTTCAAATTTTCCCTGCTGTGAAATCAAGTCCTTAAGATCTTTTGGAGTTGCTCCTGCGATTTCAACAAGCATAAAGTTATTTCCAGATAAATCGGAAACTGAAGAAATTTGAACATCTGAAATTCCATAAACATTAAGCCTGTTGCTCA
>Ga0209210_1001765_pt1 | contig 17317 bp, 20 predicted proteins | sample RifGroA1_FD_183991 | JGI IMG/M metagenome (GOLD analysis project Ga0209210, IMG submission 183991) | Contaminated groundwater microbial communities from Rifle, Colorado, USA - Rifle Groundwater A1 (SPAdes) (version 2) | ecosystem: Environmental > Aquatic > Deep subsurface > Groundwater >...
GAAAAATTTCCTTTATCTTCTTTTCTAACCCAGTTTGCTGTTTTGAGTTCTTCGTTTGAAGGATTAATGGTTATATGGCCGTATCCTGCTGGGATAATAATTGATTCGCCCTTTTTAGCTTTTACTGCGCAGACGTCTTCAATTTTATCTTCGTTGCCTTTCTGCATTAAATATACTCCTTCTCCTTCTAAAACTATATATAGTTCGCCGTAATTCCCAGCATGCAGATGCCCTTTTGTTTTTATAAATTCTTTTCCCAACATTTTAGGCGGGATAATTGTTATGTCATACCTGAGGCCGTCTTTTTCTTCGAGCATTCTGTACATATAATACAACTCAAGGTTTTCAGCTGATTTTGCCCATTTTTGGTCATATAAAACATCGCGCATATCATTTAAATAGCGTATGCCGGGAGTGAGTTTTGACAGGTCGAAATTCACTTTATGTTTAAAAATTATTTCCAGACTCTTTTGATTTCTATATACCAATTTTCAATATTGGAAAATCTTTTCGCCGGGTCAACTATTTTTGTTGTATCTATTCCCTTTATTTTTCCAGAAATCCAATAAAGATAATCAGGGTTGTACAAAAATAAAGCCGGCGCGTCTTCAATTATTATATCTTGCAGTTTTTCATATTTTTGGGCTTTTATTTGTCCATCTAATGTTTCTCGCGCTTCTTTTATAATTTGGTCAGCATCTTTGTTTTGGTATTCTGATAGATTCAATCCCGGATCTAATATTTGCGAAGAATGCCAGAAGGGATAGAGATCGGGCTCAGATCCCAAAGCCTGGCCGAAAAACAAAGCATCGTAGTCTCTGTTTTTTATGAGCTCTTTTAAAGCTGATAATTCCACAATTTTAACATCTGCTTTTACTCCAACTTTCTGCCAGTAGTCTTTTAGGAGATTGGCGACTTGGACCATTTGCGGCTGGTTTATGGTGGTCAAAGTAAATTTTAGAGGCTGGGAGTTTTCTTGGGAAACAAGGCAGACTTCGTTAAGTTTTTTGCGCGTTGAGGGACCCGTTTCGCCAGTTGGGTCTGTTTCCGGCAAATATTTTTTCTGGAATTCAGTTACCGCGTTTTCTGTTGCTTTTCCATAAGTGCCGCTGGTTTCTCCCTGCAAGCTCTCTTTAAATTTAGAATCTAATCTCGACAGGCACCCCTGAAGTTCTGTTACTTCGCTTCCTTTTGACCCGACTTTCAAATAGCTTTTATATTGAAAAGCAGGCTTTTTATCGTTTATTTTCACTCTTTGGCCCGAACCAGAATCTTTATAGCCAGATTTGTCTAAAAGCGATTCTGCTTTAGCCATATCAAACCCGTAAGTTTTTGTCGCTTGCGCATAGCTAAAATATCCAGGCAGGATGGGAGAATTGACAAGCGAGATTTTGCCTTTTGTCGAAGAGTTTATTTGTTTACTGAATAATTTAACGCCTTTGTTATATTGCTGTCAGAGAGGATTTTAGATTTTTGCGTATTAAAGAATACAGCGAAATATCTTGGAAGCAAAAAAGAATAAACATTAAATTTTTCATTTTGCGACCATCCCTGCTGTATATTTTTTTCTGCTAAAACCTCGTCATTGTCCAAGTACGTCAAAGAGAAACCATCAATAGTTTTTTGATTCACAGCTTTTATCAGGTCGTCTTTGCTGCCGAAAAACTGGAAAGACATATTAGATATATAAGGAGCTTTATTGTAATATTTAGAGCTGCTTTTTAAAGTAATGTTTTTTATGAAACCGCTGTTTGTCTGGTCTAAACCCGACACCATATAGGGCCCGGACCCAATGGGCTGCAAATTATAAGAAGAGAGCGCGAAGTTTTCCGGCACTATATTTTGCCAGATGTGTTTAGGGATTATTTTTACAGTGGAGTTTTCTAAAAAAGAATTATATGGGACTTGAAGAGACAAAGTAAAAGTTTTGTCTGATGTTTTTTCTATATCTACGTCTATCCAATTAGCCCTTAAAGGGCTTTTATAGTCTGAATTTTGGATTGTTTCTATTGTGTAAACAATGTCATCGGCTGTCAGGGGCGCTCCGTCTTGCCAATAAAGATTATCTTTTAGCTGGAAGCTGTAAGTTTTTCCGTCATCTGAAATTTGATAGCTTTTGACTAAATCATTTACTATTTTTCCATCTTTGTCGTAAGTCATTAACCCCGAATAAATTAAGTCAATTAACATTCTGTCAACGTCATTGGTCTCTCCGTAAATTGGATTTATGAATCTTGGCTGGCCGACTATGCCTTCTATATAGGTCCCGCCAAAAGCTGGCGCTTCTTTTGTGTTTTTTATATATAAATCAATTGCAAGATATGCAAAAGATGCCAAAACAATAACCGCAAGAGTTATAAATATAGTCCTTTCGGTTCCTTTTAGTATTTTAAAAATTTGTTTCCACTGCGAAAACTTGGGAAACTTCATTCTTTAATTTACGGAATTAATATATTTAATACGCCTAAAACTAGAAAAAGAGTTGCTAATACTATTGTTGCATAATAGATTTTTTTTTGCGCTCCGCGCCTGGTAGAATAAAATTCGCCTCCGCCGCCGAAAGCAGACCCCAAAGCGGCTCCTCTTTGCTGGATTGTAATTAATACTATTAAAGCTATAGAGACCGCGATTTGAGAATAAAATAAAATTTGGTTCATTTTAGTCTTTGCCTTTAATTAAGAATTTTTGAATTATAAAATTTAATCCCCAGACAATAAGCGTTGTGTACAAAAGAGGCAGAAGCCATGGGACATAAAATTCATCAAACATCAAATCTAAGAACCAAAGCATCGCCATATTTATTACTATACTGAAAAGTCCTAGTGTTAGCAACTCTAACGGCAATGCGATAGCCTTTAATATAGGCCTTACAAAATAATTAAGCAAGCCTAAAATAATTCCTAAAACTAAAAGAATCTGCCATTGCTCGGCTAAAGGTATTCCAAAAAAACTTGATTCAGGATAAACTCTCACCACAACTAAAGGCACAAATAATGCAGCTAGCCACAACCCCGCAATAGCGGCTACAACTTGAGAGAAAAGCTTCTTCATTAATATATAATAGCAGATTTTAGACCTTAATGCAATGTTTAGGCCAACAAGTTTTTTTTGCGGAGTTTTTTGTGGTAGGCAATGGCAAAGCGGTGGGCTTCATCGCGGAGCTGTAAAATTAAATTAAAAATTTCTCTTGGCAAAGTTTTTAATAAAACAGGATTTTTTCTAGCCTCGATATAAAGTTTGTTATTTTTTTTTGCAATTGCTAAAACACGGATTGATGCGGATTTAACTGATTTATGCTGATGTAAAACTTCTATAGCTATGTTTAACTGCGCTTTTCCGCCATCAATTAAAATTACTTCGGGATATTTCCATTCGGGATGTAAAAACCTTCTTTGCAGAGTTTCTTTTAACATTGCAATATCGTTTGGCTCATTCTTAATTCTAATTTTGAACTTTCTGTATTGGTTTTTGTCCGGTTGGCCATTTACAAAAACCACCATAGAGCCGGTTGCTTGCTTGCCCTGGATATTTGAAACATCGTAGGCCTCAATACGAGAGATGTTTTTTTTGACACCCACAATTTTCTCTAAAGTTATTCCAAGACCTTGGAAGGTCGGACCTTCCAAGACTCTCCCGTGCGACATTACTTGCTGTAAAGAAAAAATTTTGTCCCTGGCCCTTGCCGCCTCTTCAAATTTATTTTCTTTTGACAGCTGTCTCATTTCTTTTTTCAAAGAATTTAAAACCGCGTTTCTTTTTCCTTTTAATATCAAAATTAATTTTCTGATATTTTTTTTGTAGTCGTTCAAATCAGGATTAGGCCCGGGGCACAAATCTAAATGACAATAAGTGCATTTATTTTTAGAGTGTTTTTTCGTTGTGTAGTAGGGAAACACCCTGCGCAAAAATCTTAAAACCTTTTTTAAAGAAGTTCCCTCAACAAAAGGCCCGATATATTCAGTTTTTGCATGATTTTTCTGATGAGTAATAAAAATATATGGCATGTCTTGTTCTTTTTTGGCAATGGCGACATAAAAATAGTTTTTATCGTCCCGCCACATTACATTATATTTTGGCTGATATTTTTTAATTAAGTTAGCTTCCAAAATCAATGCGTCAATTTCAGAGCTTGTTTCAATAAAACCAATTCTTGTAATCTTATTTATAAACAAATTATCCCTGTAGCTGGGTTGCTGAAAGTGGTTTTTGACCCGGCCGCGGATATTTATAGCTTTGCCGACGTAAATAACATCAAGCCCGCCTCCGCCTTTTGGCTTCGGCGAGGCAAAGCAATAAACTCCGCTTGTTTTAGGGAGCTCGTTTAACTTATTCTTTGATATAAATTTGAATTTATCCACGATTATATTAAACAACAAAAATGTCTTTTTTTCAACTTTAATTGTTGACAAAATTTGGCAAAGTATTAGTGTTAAATCGGCGTTGTTCTTTGAAGATTAAGTTTTTTTGCAAAAGGATAATGTTATGAATGCGTTGGTTATCGGATTTGGAATACCAATTTGGTTTTATGGGGGTTGGATATTTTGGCCTACCATATTGATGGGATTGTTTTTCGCCTGTTTTTTTGCTGTAGCTTTTATAAAAGGGTTGCGAGGCCACTCTTTTAAAGATGGCTGGCTGGGCGAACTTTTTGAGCCCGTGCCCCTTCAGGCGCTTATAGCTGTAATAATTTTTTTTGCAGCTCACTATTATGCAGAAACAGATTTCGCAAAATTTATAAACGATAAATATATGTGTATATTATTCGCTTATATTTTTGTAGCCTTGTTTATTCCAATAATGATAGTTGCCATGTGTTTTGCTTTTGTTATAGACATGGCTTTTGCCTTTTTGGGTTATTTTTTAGGAAAAGGTTTGAATTATATTTTACAAATTTCAAAAAATCTATAGAGCTTTAGCTTTGCCTTGCGACAACATCAAAAGGCTTTTTTATTTGACAAAATTTGGCAAAGTATTAGTGTATAAATAGAGTAAGTTAATTTGTTCTTTGACAAAGGAGATATGTATGAGAAATTTTGAGTTTTTGATATTTGCCTATTCTGATGATTTAGGCAGAGTTATTGAGGGATATGGATATTTTTTCTTTTTCCTTTTTCTAATTTTTGCTATTCCATTTATCCTATTATTGATATTTGGAGTATGGAGTTTAAATTTCATCGCTTTAATACATTGCTTTTTTCCGAGGTCAAATCTCAAGCTGTTGTCTCGGATAATATTGTGTCCGTTGGTTTTGTCGGCTGTTGGAAGTAATATTTTTCATATAATCTTTACATATAATACACTGAACCCAAATATGAAAAACATTATGAGAGATCCTATTTTCATAAAACCAACAATAAACGAAGGAATATTTCGTATTGCTTTGCTTATAGCAGTTTATGTAGTTTTTCCAATGTTAATTGTTAATATATTACATAGAGATATATTTAAAAAGAAGTTTAGAAAGAAGGAAGTATAATTTTTTAGATAACCCTGCGATTATATCAATGGGTTTTTTGTTGACAAAATTTGGCAAAGTATTAGTGTTAAATTAGTGTTGTACTTTGACCTCTAAATAAGGAGAGAGAGATGGAGTCGTCCTCGATTGAAGAACGCGTTATTAAAGTTGTCACCGAACAACTCGGGACACCAAATAGCGGGCCTATTACTCGCGAAACTTCCTTTTCTGACGATTTGGGAGCAGATTCTCTTGATGATGCAGAATTGGTAATGAAATTTGAAGAAGAGTTTAGCATCAGCATTCCTGATGATGCAGCGGAAAAAATTAAAACGGTTGGTCATGCCATTGACCATATCAGCAAAATTTCTTCTAAAAACCCATAGATTTTTTAAAAAAATTTTATATAACCCTGAGATTGTATCAACGGGCTTTTTTATTGCATACTTGAAAGATTAAAAATAAAGTTGTATAATGAACCACTTATATTTTTTTATGCAAGACGATTTTATAAAAATTCGAGGGGCGAGAGTCCATAATTTAAAAAACATTGATTTAGATATCCCCAAAAATAAACTGGTGGTGATTACCGGCCTTTCTGGTTCTGGTAAATCTTCTTTGGCTTTTGACACTTTGTATGCTGAAGGACAGAGAAGGTATGTTGAAAGCTTGTCAGCTTATGCCCGCCAATTTTTAGGAGTTATGGATAAGCCCGACGTTGACAGAATTGAAGGGATTTCTCCGGCGATTTCAATTGACCAGAGAAAAGCAATGCATAATCCTCGTTCCACAGTTGGAACAATTACGGAGATATATGATTATATCCGCCTTTTGTATGCAAGGATTGGAAAACCGCACTGCCCGAATTGCGGAAAATTAATTTCGCGTCAGACAATTGACCAGATTGTTGAACGGGTATTAAAACTTCCAAAAAAAATAGAGATTACGATTTTAGGTCCGGTTATCAAGTCAAAAAAAGGCGAACATCAGGCAGTTTTAGAGGAAATTCAGAGAGAAGGATTTGTAAGGGTGAGAGTTGACAAAGCAATTTATCCTATTGAAGAGGTATTAGAAAATCACATTGACAAACAAAAAAAGCACGACATTGAGGTTGTTGTAGATAGATTAGTTTTGGATAAAAAATTAGACAGGTCCAGATTGGTTGATTCTTTGGAAACAGCGTTGAGATTAGGCAAAGGAATTGTGATTATTAGCAAAGGGGGTCAGACCCCAAAAAGGGGGTCTGACCCCCTTGATTTAATTTTTTCAGAGCATTTTGCCTGTGAAACTTGCGGTATTTCTTTGCCAGAGCTGGAGCCAAGGATTTTTTCTTTTAATAATCCTTATGGCGCTTGCCCCGAATGCACAGGTTTGGGAGAAAAATTAGAGGTTGATCCAGAACTTGTTATCCCGAATAAAAATTTAACAATTGCTGAGGGCGCAATTTGGCCGTGGTCAAGAGCCTCGCATAAAGTAGGCAGGCAAGGATATTTTTATTCAAAGCTTTTAGAATTGTCTGACAAGTATAAATTTTCTTTAGATGAGGAAGTAAAAGATTTGCCTAAAAAAATTGTAGATATTATTTTATACGGCCTGCCTGCGCAGGCAGGTGATGGCGATTTTGAAGGAGTTATTTCAAATCTTGAAAGAAGATATCACGAAACAGATTCTGACTGGACACGAGCGGAAATTGAGCAATATATGGTGGTGAAAATATGTCCTAAATGCCATGGCAAAAGATTAAAGTCAGAAGTTTTAGCGGTGACAGTCGGTGATATATCAATTGATAAAATTTCTGAAATACCCGTTGATAAAACAAAGGAATTTTTTGAGAAATTATTTTCTAAATTAAGCGTCCACGATTTTAAAATCAGCCAGCTTATTATAAAAGAAATTATTGACCGGCTCCAATTTTTATTTGATGTGGGTTTAGGATATTTAACTTTAGCCAGGCAGGCAGGAACTTTGGCCGGAGGCGAAGAGCAAAGAATTAGGTTAGCAACGCAGATAGGTTCAAAGCTGTCAGGCGTTTTGTATATTTTAGATGAGCCGTCAGTCGGCCTGCACGCAAGAGACCAGCATAGATTGATTGATACTTTAGTAAGGTTAAAAGAATTAGGGAATACAGTTATTGTTGTAGAGCATGATCCCCAGACAATGAAAGCTTCCGACTGGATTGTGGATATTGGCCCTGGCGCTGGCAAGCACGGAGGAAAAGTTGTTTTTGAGGGAACAGCGAAACAAATTATGAAATCTGATTGTCTAACTGGAAAATATTTATCTGGGAGACTTAAGGTTGAAATCGAAAAAAACTCAAAACTTAAAAGCCAAAATTCAAAACCGCAGCTTAAAACTCAAAACTTTTTGAAAGTAGTTGGCGCGCAGGAGCACAACTTAAAAAACATTGATGTGAAAATTCCTTTAGGAAAATTTGTCTGTGTCACAGGGGTTTCTGGCTCTGGAAAGTCATCTTTGATAAACGATATTTTAGCAAGAGCTTTACTCAGAAAATTTTACAGGGCAAAAGAGGAGCCGGGAAAACATAAAGAAATTCTTGGCATGGAAAATTTAAATAAGGTTGTTTTAGTCGACCAGTCGCCAATTGGCCGGACTCCGAGGTCGAATCCAGCCACATACACAGGAGCTTTTTCATACATAAGAGATATTTTTACAAAAACAAAAGAAGCAAGGGTGCGCGGATATTCTGCCGGCCGTTTCAGTTTTAACGTAAAAGGCGGAAGGTGCGAGGCGTGCGAAGGACAGGGGCAGAAAAAAGTTGAAATGTATTTTTTGCCCGATATTTATGTTGAATGCGAAGAGTGCCACGGCAAAAGATACAACAGAGAAGTTTTAGAAATTGATTATAAGGGAAAAAACATTGCAGATGTTTTGGCGATGAACGTTGAAGAGTCAATGGAATTTTTCAAAAATATTCCAGGGCTTTATGAAAAATTAAAAACTTTAAAAGAAGTCGGGCTTTCTTATGTAGAGCTTGGACAATCTGCCACATCACTTTCTGGCGGAGAAGCGCAAAGAGTAAAACTGGCAACAGAATTGTCGAGAAAAGGCACTGGCAGGACTTTGTATATTTTAGACGAACCGACAACCGGTTTGCATTTTGACGACATTAAAAAATTAATTTTAGTGTTAAAAAGCTTGGTCGATAAAGGAAATAGTGTTTTAGTTATTGAACATAATTTAGACCTTATCAAAAACGCTGACTGGCTCATTGATTTGGGGCCCGAAGGCGGAGACAAGGGCGGCGAAATTGTGGCAGAGGGAATGCCAGCGGAAATTATTAAAAATCAAAAAAGTTATACAGGAAAATATTTAAAGTCAGCCTAGTTTGATTGTTTGTTTAATTTTTGTTAATGTAATTATGATAGCGGGTGCTATCAAGCAGCTCTTTGACAAAGGAGGATGCTAGCATGTCAGAAAATAAAAAATGCCAAGAGCCAGACTGCCCGGGATTTTTAGACGTGAACGGTTTTGTTATTTTGCAGGTAGGCGGTTGCGCCATTTCTTCGCTAGGTTATCCTTGCGATGTTTGCGGCAGACTGCATAAATGGGACGGTCCAGAATTAATATTTAATGATCGAGGCCAACAACTTTTTCGTATAATTGAAAGAGGAAAAGTGCTGGTTGAATACAGAGATAAAAATATTCCCATTATGGCTGAGACAGCGACAGGAGATGATTTATGAACAACGACAAAATTAATAAGGAAACCTTTAAAGAGCTTGGCGCATATATTGGCGAAACTATTAAGGCTGTTCGCAGGGTGCGCGGCAAAAGTAAGGCGGATTTAGCGGTATTATTGCGAAATGAATATGATTGGATAACAACAATAGATTTAATAGCGCAAATAGAAAGAGATGAAAGAAAATTATCTTTTGAAGAATTTTTAGATATTTGCGACGCGCTCGGACTCTCGCCAGAAGAAATGCTGGCTTGCGCAAAATTAGCGAAGCATGAAAGCGAAAATTTTTCATAAAGACAGGCGAGGATTTATATCCTTGCTTTTTTATGTCTCTTGACAAAAAGGCAGAATTAGATTAGATTATATTATTAGAAAAAATTAATAATTATTAATTAAAAATATTATGAATATCAAACCATTAGCTGACCATATTTTAATAGAACCAATTAAGGAAGAGGAAAAAACCAAAGCCGGTATTTTTTTGCCTGAGACCGCAACTAAGGAAAAATCAGAAGAAGGCAAGGTAATTGCAGTAGGCCCTGGGAAAAGAAATGACAAGGGAGAAATAATTCCAGTTGCAGTAAAGCCAGGCGATAAAGTTTTATTTCAAAAATACGGGCCTTCTGAAATAAAGGTTGATGACAAAGAATATTTAATCGCGAGAGAAGAAGATATATTAGCAATAATTGAGTAATTTTTTAAAAAATTATGGCAAAACAAATAAAGTACAAAGAAGAAGCAAGAAAAATTTTAAAAAACGGCTTAGACAAAGTAGCCAATGCTGTTAAAGTGACATTGGGCCCGAAAGGCAGGAATGTTGTTTTAGGCTCTGGTTTTGGTTCGCCGACTATCACTAACGACGGCGTAACCATAGCAAAAGATATTGAATTAGAAGATATTGTTGAAAATATCGGAGCCGAAATTATAAAAGAAGTGGCTTCTAAAACTAATGATATTGTGGGCGACGGAACAACATCGGCAGTTTTACTGACTCAGGCAATTGCAACAGAAGGTTTAAAAAACGTTGCCGCCGGCGCCGACCCTTGGGCTTTAAGAAGGGGAATAATAAAGGCAAAAAATGCGGTTGTCCAGGCTTTAAAAGAAATGTCAAAACCAATCGGAAATAAAGAGGAAACTTCGCAGGTTGCCACCATTTCAGCCCAAGATAAAGAAGTGGGAGATTTGATTGCCGAGGTTATGGAGGAAGTCGGAAAAGACGGAGTGATTACCGTTGAAGAGTCAAAAACATTCGGGCTTTCAAAGGAAATTGTAAAAGGTTTGCAGTTTGACAGGGGGTATGTTTCTCACTATATGGTCTCAAATGCAGAAAAAATGGAGGCAGTTTTAGAAGACCCATATATTTTAATAACAGATAAAAAAATCGGTTCTTTACAGGAAATTTTGCCCGCGTTGGAAAAAATAGTTAAAACAGGAAAAAAAGAATTAGTGCTCATTGCAGATGATGTTGAGGGAGACGCTTTGGCAACTTTAATTGTAAATAAATTAAGAGGAATTTTTAATGCTCTGGCTGTAAAAGCTCCTGGCTTTGGCGATAGAAAAAAAGAAATGTTAGAAGATATTGCCGTAGTGACTGGGGGCCAGATAATTTCTGAAGAAAAGGGAATGAAATTAGAAAATATTGAATTGGAAATGTTAGGCCAGGCAAGGAAAGTAATTTCCACAAAAGAAAATACAACAATCGTTGAAGGCAAGGGCAAGAAAGAAGAAATTGAAAAAAGAATAAGCCAGATTAAAAAAGAAATGGCAGATTCAACTTCTGAATTTGACAAAGAGAAATTACAGGAAAGGCTGGCTAAATTATCCGGCGGAGTGGGGGTTATAAAAGTAGGAGCTGCCACAGAAGTTGAGCAAAAAAGCCGCCAGCACAAAACAGAAGACGCTTTGCATGCCACAAAATGCGCAGTTGAAGAGGGAATAGTTCCTGGCGGAGGGGTTGCTTTATTAAGAACTTTGCGTGCCTTAGAAAATATTACAGCTGAAGGCGACGAAAAAACCGGAGTTAATATTTTAAAACGCGCTATTGAAGAGCCGATAAGGCAGATTTCAGAAAATGCTGGCGTTGACGGAGCTGTTGTTGTCCAGAAAGTTAATGAAGGCACAGATGATTTTGGTTTTAACGCTCAGACAATGATTTATGAAAATTTAATAAAAGCAGGAGTTGTTGATCCGACAAAAGTTGTAAGGACAGCTTTAGAAAATGCGGTATCTGCAGCCTCAATGTTGCTGACAACAGAGGCATTAGTTGCAGACTTGCCAAAGAAAGAAGAGGGACACAGCCATATGCCAAACTCAATGATGGGCGGAGATTATTAAAATAATTTTAGAATTTAATTTTAAAAAGAGGGCTTCGGCCCTCTTTTTAATTTGACTTGTATTTAGCTTGATTTTTGTATAATATAGAATATATGAAGTGTCCAAGTGACAATGAAGAATTGGATAAGGTTTTGTTCCATCATATTGAGGTTGATTATTGCCCCAAATGTTTAGGCGTTTGGTTTGATAAAGACGAACTGCGGCTGTCAAAAGATGATAAAGACAAAAATTTAAATTGGGTTGATGTTGACTTGTGGCGGGATAAAAAAAAGTTTAAAGTCGCTTATAGCAACAGGCATTGCCCGGTTTGCCGCGTGAGTTTGCGTGAGGTGGCTTATGATGAATCAAAAGTAAAAGTTGATTTTTGCAAAATGTGCGAAGGTATTTGGCTAGACAGGGGAGAATTCAAACAGCTCATAAATTATCTGAAAAGAAAAGCAGATTACGAAATTTTGCACAGCTACGCAAAAAATCTTGCCCTTGAGCTTTGGGAGGTTTTCTCGGGACCTGAAACGTTCAGGGAAGAATTAGCTGATTTTTTGACGCTTTTAAAATTATTTAATTATAAGTTTATCGTCAGGCATCCATATTTAAACATGCTGATTGACGATATGCCAAAATAAAATATTATTAATTTTTAAAAAATATGTTAATAGTATCGTGGATTATATTAATCATTGTCGTAGTAGTTGTTTTAGGAATAGTAGCTGTTTTTAACAGTTTGGTTACGTTAAAAAACAGGACAAAAGAAGCTTTTTCTGATATTGATGTGCAATTAAAAAGAAGATATGATTTAATTCCCAATTTAGTTGAGACAGTAAAAGGTTATGCCACTCACGAGAGAGAGCTATTTGAAAAAGTAACTCGGGCAAGGGCATCAGCAATGTCAGCTCAAGGCATAAAAGAAAAAGCAGGCGCTGAAAATATGCTTTCAGACACATTAAAAAGCTTGTTTGCCGTGGCTGAAAATTACCCGGATTTGAAAGCTTCAACAAACTTCTTGGAATTGCAGAGAGAGCTTACAGACACAGAAGATAAAATTCAGGCAGCCCGCAGATTTTATAATACAAACGTCAGGGATTTGAATATAAAAATAGAAAGTTTTCCAGCCAATATGATAGCTGGCGCTTTTGGTTTTAAACAAATGGAGTTGTTTGAAACAGCCAACGAAATAGAAAGAGAACCAGTCAAAGTTAAATTTTAGAAAGCTCGGCAATCAAATTTTTCTTCGCTTAATACTCGCCCCGCTGCGGCGGGGCTGCGTGACCTTCGAAAAATTTATTGCCTCGCTTTTCAACATGCCGTCAATTTACACTCAAGCAGATTCAAACACTAGGAAAACCTGGTTTTTATTAACTGGGTTTTTGGTCTTTATTATAATAGTTGGCTGGCTTTTCAGTTATGTGTTAGACAGCAGTGCTATTTTATATTTTGCTGTATTTTTGAGCGTGTTTGCATCTTTTGGAAGTTATTGGTGGTCAGATAAAATTGTTTTGGCAATGTATAGGGCAAAACCAATAGAAAAAAAAGACAACCCAGAGCTTTATCGCACTGTTGAAAATCTCTGCATTACAGCCGGGCTGCCTCTTCCCAAAATTTATATTCTGCCGGAAGCCCAGCCGAATGCTTTTGCAACAGGGCGTGACGCAAAACATGCGATTGTGGCTGTGACGCAAGGGCTTTTAAAGCGCTTGGACAAAACAGAGTTGCAAGGAGTTTTGGCCCATGAGTTGTCGCATATAGGAAACAAAGATATGCTTTTATCCACAATAGTAGCTGTTTTGGCTGGAATGGTGGCAATGCTGGCAAATTTATTTTTGAGAATTAGTTTTTGGGGCGGAGGCAGAAGAAATGACAGAGACAATAAAGCCGGCGCAATTTTAATGATTTTGGGCATTATTGCAGCTATTTTAGCTCCGATTGCCGCCACTTTGGTGCAACTTGCAATTTCAAGAAAAAGGGAATTTTTGGCAGACGCCGACGGCGCGCTTTTGACAAGATATCCAGAAGGGTTAGCCAGCGCTTTAGAAAAAATTTCTTCAGATCCAACTCCAATGCGCGTTACCAACGATGCCACAAGTTCGCTTTTTATTGATTCGCCATACAAAGGAAAGCAAAAAACCCACTGGTTTGCAAAATTGTTCATGACTCATCCGCCCATTGAAGAGCGCATACACGCCCTTCGCGACATGGAGGTTTAAAAATATGCACCACAATAATATTACAAAGGTCTTGACTTCGTTGAATTATGGATATAAAATAAAGCTGTAATACAATGTAATACAAAATATGAGAGACATAATCAATATATCATTATCAAAGGAGCTCGTTAAAGACCTTGAAAAAGCCGTTAGAAGGGGAAAATATTCAAGTAAAAGCGAATTTTTGAGAGAACTTATCCGTGAAAGGATTGAAGAGGATGATTTGACAAGAAGAGTCAGAATTAGCCAGCAGGAAATTAAACAAGGTAAAGGCAAAATCCTTAAATCTTTGAAGGATTTAAGGTAGTTTTTATGCAAATTATTTATTCCCCACGATTTGCCAAAGATTATGAGCGGTTAGATATTTCCATTAAGAAAAAAGCGGAGAAGAGGGAAGCAATTTTTCGAAAAAATCCTTTTGATAATCGCCTGCAAACACATAAATTAAGCGGCCGGTTTTTTGGATTGTGGTCTTTTTCTGTTGATTATGATTGCAGGATTATATTTGAATTTAAAAACGAGAAAGTTGTTATATTTCATGCAATTGGCGGACATTCTATCTATAAGAAATTTTAAATAATATGGATAAAAAAAGGATTTATAAAAATGATTTTAATGAAACTTTAAAAAAGATTATGGATATTTCTGATAAAGAAAGGCAGTATTTGAATCAGGTTTTCGGAAGCGATTTAATTGACGGATTAACTGAGTTTGAGCTAAAGGAAAAAATAAACCGCCTCACATCTAACAGGGGCGACATTCTAGACCAATGGGAATTGCAAAAGGTAAAAAATAAAATACTGGGAAGCTTGGGAAAATAATTTTTGGAGGAGTCGCATAGCGGCCATTGCAACGGCTTGGAAAGCCGTGACCCGAAAGGGTCTCGTGGGTTCGAGTCCCACCTCCTCCGCATTGACAATTTCTTATCGGTGTGTCCCGATTGCTTTAGATTTAGTAGCGACCCATATGGCTAAAATAGATAACAATAAAATTATTGTTCAGATAAATTTCTTCGGGCCACCGCTCAAAAAAGAAGAAATTTTAAAAATACTAACTTCCGAAAAAGAGAACGACTTCTATAAAACCATCGCTCACCTTTTGAGCTTATTTTTTGACTTACCTGCAAATGCACTTACGCAAGAAATTTTGGAAAGATATGCAGAAACATCTATTCCAGAACTCAACATTCCAATAACACCGTACACTAAAAAGCTTTCTGAAAGACTTTTACGGCCGCTTCATAGCGGAAAAAAGAATTATTGTTTAGGTGATTATGCGGCAACAATTGCATTATGCGGAACTGCCGCAGAGATGCTCGCCATATTAATTTGGAAAATTAACGAAGTCAGAGTGGCAGGATCACAGATTAATGCAAATGGTGAAAAAAATTTATTTGGAAGGGAGTTCGAAAAATTGGATCAATATAGACGACTGGAAATACTAGAAGTACTCGGATTTATAACTACAAATCAATTAAGCGATTTTAATAAATTAAGAAGTCTCAGAAAACCTTATCTACATTTATGGGATGCTGACTTAAGCAACGAAAAACAAGATTCATTTAATGCTCTTAAAACTATTTTCCAGCTTTTTAAAGACATAACCGGAGTTGGCCTTGCTGACGCTGGCACCGTAAAAGTTAATCCAAAGATGCTTAAGTTTCTACAGGACGCAGAATATTAGGAAATATTGAACTACAAAATATCTAATTTTTAAAGAACAATAAAAACACGAATTAATTCGTGTTTTTATTTTGCTACTCCGCAATCATCGTTATTTTTTTGTCTTTATAATTCAGCCTGCTTCGCAGATTTCCGAGCAGTTCGCGTTTATCAGAAGTGCTGCCTTCCTTGAGAAGATATTTTGCATATTGTCGAATATTCACTTCATTGTCTTCAACCAGTGCCTGTCCCGATCTGCCGTTTACAATTTTTTGCAGTTTATTAAATCGTCGTATCTCGTCCTCGAGTTTAGTCCGCATTCCTAGCTCATTGATATTAATCACGTCAATAATCTTGAGAAGCTCGTCAATTAATTCTTCTTCTCTGATATATTTATTATGGCAGTTTCTGTCCTTTGCTCGCCCACAGCCATAGTAAATGTAGTGAGCCGACGTTCCATCTTTTAATACTTTCCATTTTTCTTCAGCACATATGGTTGATCCGCAATACCCACAAGTGAAAAGTTTAGTAAATGCGAACTCCTTATTCTGCCTGACTATTTGGTCGCGTTTTAACTGTGCTTTTGCTTTTTCAAACAGTTCCTGCGTAATTAGCGGTTCGTGTTTTCCTTGATACCAGTTTCCGCTGGATTTAGGAAATTCAAACGCTCCATAATAAAAAGGATTATCCAGTATCCTATATATCCCCGACAGCGTAAGCGGTTTATTACCTCGAGTATAGAAGTTTAGCTCAAACCTTAACCAGTTGTATAATTTTCTGCCAGAGCAATATTCATAGGCTACTTTCTCAAACATCTTTTTTACTACAGATGCTCTAATTGGATCAACTATCAGTTGGCACTTCTTATCCATTAGCCTCTGATTTAAATATCCTAACGGAGCCATTGTCGGCCTGTTGTCGTTTTCTAATTTCGCTTGAGAACCTAATATCATTAACAAAAACTTCTCACTTGGCGAGTTGGTAAACCTTTGCCCATAAGTTCTTATTTCTGAAAGCAGTCCTGCGTCCATAAGGTCTACTATTTTGCCGAGATCTCCTGCATTCCTTGATATACGATCGGGTGCCCAAGTAAGTATTCCATTGAACTTACCCTGCCGGAGTTCGTCAATAATCTCATTAAATATCGGCCTTTGGTTGGTTTCCTTAGCTGAATGCGATTCTCGTTTAATTTCTACCACATCCAGCTTTTCTCGTTCAGCCATCAGGAGCATCTCTTTTATCTGTGAATCTATCGAAAGAACCTGTCTCTCTTCCGACTCGGTGCTTTTTCTTGCATAGAGACAATATTTGATAGGAGACGCAGTCACTGCTATGCCCCTTTTTGTTTGCATTGTTCCTTGTTCCATAGTTTTATTTTTTAATAATATTAACGATTAATAATTTCTAACTTTCTCGGGCTCACAAAAAAAGCCCGAGATAAACTCAAAATCACCAAAATTAAGTTGGGATCCTGAACTTATCTCGGGCTTTCCACTATAGGATCGCTATAAGGATTACCGAGCGGCGTTTATACCGCGCAGCAAGTTTCGACGCGTGTTTTCAGCCTTTAGTTTTTGAATCTAAAAGCCTGCTCAACGTCAGCCTGCCTGACTCTCGATCGGTCAGTGACTTTTTGCCAGTGATTATTAATGTGCAAAACACTCGAGACATCTTAATTATACTCTTTTTCAAAAATCTCTGTCAAATTTTTGTTAAAGAGTGCAGACCCTTGACTTGGTGGCTTGCCTGATATAATATAATAAGTGAAGTCACCTGCGCCTGCCGAAAGGGAGTGTGCAGGTTTTTGTTTTTATTGGTATAATATCGGTATGAGCACAGAACGAGTTAACATATTTATTGACGGCGGGAATTTCTACCATTTAGCATTGCGGAAATTAGGTTCATCCGAATCTAATTTTGATTTTGAAAAGTTTGCAATGTTTTTGGCAAATGGCAGGAAAATAGC
>Ga0209210_1001766_pt1 | contig 17315 bp, 21 predicted proteins | sample RifGroA1_FD_183991 | JGI IMG/M metagenome (GOLD analysis project Ga0209210, IMG submission 183991) | Contaminated groundwater microbial communities from Rifle, Colorado, USA - Rifle Groundwater A1 (SPAdes) (version 2) | ecosystem: Environmental > Aquatic > Deep subsurface > Groundwater >...
TTATAAAGAAATTGCTTTTTCTCTTACTACCCCGATTATTCCGGGAGCTTCTCCCTTAACTCCAATTGAAGTTAAAATAGCTCAGTTACCGCGCTTTCAGTTTAACGTCTTTGATAGTCCTCTTTACAGATCGCTTAAAAGCTATGGCGCTTTGCCGGTTGTAGCCGACTCGCTTGGAAGAGTTAATCCTTTCGTTCCTTATTAAGGGTATGGCTATTGACATAGACAAAAAAATACCGCCTGATGTTCTTATTCTCATTTCAGAAGAAGCGGCGAGGTATTATAAGATGATTCCGCTTTCACTTTCCGGCAATGTTTTGGATGTCGGGTTGGTTAATCCCGGTGATGTCAGGGCGCAGGAAGCGCTCAGTTTTTTAACTTCCAGAAATAGCTTGGCGGCCAGAGTTTTTAAAATCAGCGAAGAAGATTGGCTGGTTTTGATCAAACAATACGCGGGGATTAAAGAAGAGGTGGGAGAGGCGCTTGAGGGCTTAAGAAAAGAACTGGCGGAAGAAAAAATTTATTTACCGGAAACACCAAGAGGTAAAAAAGAAGAAGCGGCGCCGATAATAAGAATGGTGGAAACGATTTTAAAGCACGGTATTGAATCCAAGGCCTCGGACATTCATATTGAGCCGACAATGAAAAAATTAAGAGTCCGTTTTCGCCTTGACGGCACATTGCAAACAGTTGTGGTTTTACCGGTGGAAATTGCGCCGGCCATTGTGGCGCGGGTAAAAATTCTTTCAAATCTTCAGATTGACGAGACGCGGCGGCCCCAGGACGGCCGTTTTACCACCAAGTTGGGCGAAAAAGCGGTTGATTTCAGAGTGGCAATTTTGCCTACGGCCAGAGGCGAAAAGGCGGCGCTTAGAATTTTGGATCCTACTATCGGACTAAGAACCTTGCCGGAACTTGGCATTATCGGCCGCAATTTGGAGGTTGTTGAAAGGGGAATAAAAAAACCTTTTGGCATGATACTTATGACCGGGCCGACCGGTTCCGGAAAATCCACGACTATCTACGGGATTTTACAAATTCTTAATACCGAATTGGTCAATATCGTCAGCTTGGAAGACCCGGTTGAATATTATGTTGACGGTGTTAACCAATCGCAAATCAGGCCCGAGCTTGGCTATACCTTTGCTTCCGGTTTGCGGCAGATTTTGCGCCAGGATCCGAATATTATTGTTGTTGGAGAAATACGCGACAGCGAAACCGCCGGACTTGCGGTTCAATCGGCTTTGACCGGCCATTTAGTTTTATCTACTCTGCACACTAATGATGCCATCGGCGTTATTCCCCGCTTGATAGATATGGGAGTTGAGCCGTTTCTTTTACCATCGGCTTTAAATGTGGCTTTAGCCCAGCGCTTGGTCAAAAGGTTATGCCCCGATTGCAAAAAAGAAACAGAGCCCTCGGAACCGGTGAAAAAAATCATTTTAGAAGCTATAAATTCCATGTCTGAAAACAACCGGCCGAAAATAAAATCCGACAAATTTAAAATTTACAAACCCCAAGGTTGTCCTAAATGCGGCAACAAGGGCACCAAAGGCCGAATAGCGGTTTTTGAAATTTTAGAGGTAACTCCCCAGATTGAAGAAATAATTATTTCCGGGCCCACCGAATCAAAAATTTTAGCCGAAGCCAAAAGACAGGGGATGGTAACAATGTTTCAAGATGGCGTTTTAAAAGTTTTAGATGGTATAATTGGTTTTGAAGAACTGACCCAAGTCGTCAGCGTCAACACCGAGGAACCAAAATAATTTCTAAATATTTAAATATTTTAAAATGCCTACAATAGAACAAGAATTAGAAGATTTACTTTTAAACACCCTAAAACTTAACGCGTCCGATTTGCATTTAAGCGTCGGTTATAAACCAACCGTGAGAATTGATGGAAATCTTTTGCCGCTTGAAGATTTTTCGGTTTTAACGGCCGAACACGCGAGAGACCTGGCTTTTTCGCTTTTAGGGGAACGAAATAATATTTTTCTCGAAAAAAAAGAAATTGATTTTTCTTACGCTTTCCGCGATCTGGCTCGTTTTCGCATCAATGTTTTTTTGGAGAAAGGGTTTGTCAGCAGCGCTTTAAGATTGATACCTTCAAAAATAAGAACCCTGGAAGAACTTAATCTGCCCGCGGCTCTTCATAAAATTTCTAAACTAAAACAGGGCTTTGCTTTATTGACCGGTCCGTCCGGCCATGGCAAATCAACTACCTTGGCGGCATTAATTGACGAAATTAATCGCGAACGGACCGAACACATTATTACCATTGAAGATCCGATTGAATATCTTTTTGTCGGGAATAAATCAATTGTTAATCAAAGAGAAATCGGCAACGACACAAAAAGTTTTCATAACGCCTTAAGCTCTATTTTGAGAGAGGACCCCAACGTTATTATGATTGGCGAAATGCGGGATCCGGAAACCATCGCTACCGCTTTAACGGCGGCGGAAACGGGCCACTTGGTGCTCTCATCTCTCCATACCAATAATGCCAGTCAGACCGTTGATCGAATTATTGATGTTTTTTCTCCGGAGCAGCAAAATCAAATTCGGCTTCAGCTCGCCAACACTCTTTCGGCCATAATTTCCCAGCGGCTTTTACCCCGTATTTCCGGCGGCCGCATACCGGCGACCGAAATTATGTTCAGTAATAGCGCCGTCAGCAACTTGATTCGCGAATCCAAAGCTCATCAAATTGATTTGGTTATCGAGACCTCGCTTGAAAACGGCATGATGTCTTTAAATCGTAATTTAGATGAGTTGATTCGCCGAGGCGAAGTGGCGCCGGAAGTTGCCATGGCCTACACTCTTAACCCGACCGAACTTCAAACGCGAATTAATCAATAATTTTAAAACATTTAAAAATGGCAAAATTTCAATATACCGCCAGAACTAAAGAAGGAAAATTAGAATCCGATATCGCGGAGGCCTCATCGCTTGAAGCGGCTATTTCAATGCTGCAGAACCAGCAATTGGTTATTATTGAAATCAAGCCGTTTATAGAAGCGGAATACCTGAATTTGAATATATTAACAAAACAAATCGCCAGCCTTATTAATCGGATTAAAAGCGAAGATATCGTTCTTTTTAGTAAGCAACTCTCGATTTTAATTCAGGCAAAAGTGCCTTTAGTCCAATCGCTTAGGGTTTTAACAAAACAGACGAGGAATCCAAATTTTGCCGGCATTATTAATGCCGTGGCTAACGATGTTGATGCCGGCATGATTTTTTCAAGAGCCTTGTCTAAATATCCCAAGGTTTTTTCCAACTTTTTTATTCAAATGACGCGATCGGGGGAAATTTCCGGCCGCTTGGAAGAAACCCTAACCTATCTTTCCGATTATATTAATAAACAATACCTTTTAAATTCCAAGGCCCGAGGAGCAATGATTTATCCGGCTTTTATCGTTGGCGCGTTCATTATTGTGGGCGTATTAATGCTGATTTTTGTCGTTCCCAATTTAACTTCAATTTTGACAGAATCGGGCCAAGAGCTGCCTTTTGTCACCCGCCTTCTTATAGGCACGGCCAACTTTACCAAAAATTGGGGCTGGATCGTATTTATCATTTTAGGCGCGATGGTTTATTTTGTTCGGATTTCTCTTAAAAAATCTCCGGAATGGCAATATGCTTATGATGGATTAAAATTGCGTTTTCCTATTTTTGGCGAACTTTTAAAAAAAATATATCTGGCGCGTTTTTCAGAAACATTGTCAACGCTTTCTTCGGCCGGTATTGCCATTTCCCAGTCGCTTGAAATAACGGCCGATGTAGTCGGCAATTCGGTTTATAAACGGATTATTCTTGAGGCCGATGAAGCGGTCCGCAAAGGAAGCAATATCAGCGTGGTTTTTGCCCGTTATCCCGAAATCCTGCCGATGGTTACCCAAATGATCTCAATTGGCGAACAAACCGGAAAACTTGACTCTATTCTAAAACAAATATCGGCTTTTTTCACCGAAGAAGTAAATCGGGCTTTTGATAATATCGTCAATCTTATTGAACCGATTTTAATTGTGGTTTTAGGGGCGGGTGTGGGTATCTTAGTTGCGGCGATTTTGCTTCCGATATATAATTTAGTAAATGCGTTTTAAAAGTCCTATATATCCTAATAGGTCGTAAGGGTTGTATAGGCGATTAAAATTAATTAAAAATAAAATTTATGTTTAAAAATAAAAAAGAGAAAGGTTTCACTTTGTTGGAACTTTTGGTCGTTATCGGTATTATAGGACTTCTCGCGTCAATTTTGGTTCTTAATTTAACTAGCGCTAGAAGAAGAGCTCGCGACACAAAAAGGGTTGCCGATGTCAGAAACCTCCAAACCGCGACAGAGGATTATTTTGGCAAGAACGGCAAATATCCTGCCACCCTTGCCAATTTGGTTACCGATGGTCACATACCGGTATGGCCGCTTGATCCTTTAGCCCCGACAGGCACTACCTGCACCGGGAATTCTGATTACTGTTATTACTATGCTATTTATCCGGCAACAAATCCTTATTCGTACCACTTTGGGGCAAGCATGGAAGATACGGGCAGTCAGCTTCTAAATCAGGATCGCGATTGCAATTCTATTACCGGCGCCAGCTGTCCTTATACTAGCGCCTATACTGCTCCCTTTAACGGCGCTGACACGGCAGGATGCGGCGGGGCGACAAACAGGTATTGTTATGATATTGCTCAGTAAATCTATAAATCTCGAAATCTCGCTCGAAATCTCGAAATATTGAAATCTCGAAATATTAAAATATTTAAACAATGTTCTATTTGGTATTTCTTTTTGGATTGATTGCGGGCAGCTTTCTGAATGTCGTGATTTATCGCCTGAAGAACGGCCGAAATATGATTTTCGGCCGTTCTTTTTGTCCCGAATGTAAAATAAATTTAAGATGGTACGACTTGGTGCCGGTCTTGAGTTTTTTTTGGCTAAAAAGGCGCTGCCGTTATTGCAAGAAAAAAATCTCTTGGCAATATCCCATAGTCGAGATTCTTTCGGGTCTGATATGGATTTTAGTATTTAACAAGAATCTCGACAATTTTCAATTTTCAATTTTCAATTTTCAATATTTAAATCTTGAAATATTTAACTACTTAAATTTTGTTTATCATATTTTTATTCTTTCCGCTCTTTTAGTTATTGCCGCTTATGATTTTAAATGGAAAATAATTCCTGATAAAATCGTCTATCCGTCAATCATCGTTGCTTTTTTGTATAATGTTTTAAATTCTCTGAAATATTTTAACTTCGAAACATTTAAATATTTAAATTTCGAAACTTTTAAACTTTTAAATCTTGAAATCTTTAAATATATAAATTTCGAAATATTTATATATCCGCTTTTTACTGCTATTGCCGCTTTCCTGTTTTTCTTTTTGATTTATTTTTTTTCAAAAGGCCGGGCGATGGGCCTGGGCGACGCTAAACTTGCGTTTTTAATCGGTTTGTTTTTGGGTCCCGTATCCGCGGCGGCGGCTTTGATGTCGGCTTTTATTATTGGCGCTGTTTTTGGTATAATCTTATTAGCGCTTGGCGTTAAAAATTTAAAGAGCCAAATCGCCTTCGGCCCATTTTTAGTTCTCGGCGCCGCTATCGCTTTCTTCTTTTCTGATTTTACTTTTAAATTATTAAATTTTTAAATCTTGAAATATCTAAATATCAAAATGTCTACATATTGAAAATTAAAAAATATGAACATATTTAAAACCCGCCAAAAAGGGTTCACATTAGTAGAGCTATTGGTGGCTGTCGGCATTATAGGTCTTCTGGCGGCTATTATCACAATAAATATCCAATCAGTCCGCCAAAAAAGTCGCTGTGCCAAACGCCGCGCCGATATTGTTTCTGTCCAAGTGCCTTTGGAGGCCTATTACGACGCTCAAATTCCTAAAGCTTATCCTAATACTAGCGGTGAATGGTGGGGCATTAATGTTCCTTACGGAAGTCATGGTGTTACCGGTAGCGATGGCTGGATTCCCAATTTAGCGCCGACGTACATTAAGCGTCTTCCCAGCGATCCGAATGACGATGGCAACACAAGAACATATCTTTATAAATCTGATGCGTCAAACTATAAAGTTTTATCATACTATCCTAATACAGATGGCTGCACTTTGGGCGATTCAAAAGACACTCTTTATGATCCGCTCCGGCCGACTTATGCTTGGATGGTTTGCTCCGGCGAACCCGCCTGCAGTACTTGGTAAATATCATTTGGCATAATTTAAAATATGAAAAGAAATAAACTAAAAGACGATTATACTTTGATAACTTCAGCTGTTTTGCTTTTGATTTTAAGCGGGTTTTTGATTTTTTTGTTTCCATCTAATCAATTTTTGCCGCTTTCACCAGCCGCAAAGATTATCGGCGAAGCGTCTTTAACTATAGATTTTGGCAATGGCGAAAAGCGCGCTTTTAAAGGTGAAATAATTGAAAACGAAAATCTTATGAATATTTTAAATCAGGCCGCAAAAGCGGGGGATCTTCATTATAAATTAGATGCAAGGAATAGTGTTATCGCCATTGAAAATTTTACTGCGAATAAAATAAAAGCATGGCAATGGCATATCAATGGTAAAAAAGTTGAAAAACCATTTTATGAAATTATTGTAAATCCTAATGATGAAATTTTGATAAAATATGCTCAAAAATAATATCCCAAAAGGTTTTACTCTTATTGAGATGCTGGTTGTTTTGGCGATTATCGTTATTATTACGGGGGTTGTTATTTTCAACATTGGTACCGAGCGGCAGAATTCGGCGCTGCTAAGATCGGCTCAAAAACTTTCTTTAGATTTACGCCGTGCCCAATCTTTCACGCTTTCTTCCAAGGTTTTCAAGACCTCGGGCATTCCTTGCGGCTGGGGCGCGCATTTTAACGGTATGGGTTCGGATAATTATGTAATTTTTGCCGATTTAGCGTTAAACCAAAATTGTTCCGACAGAGATTTTATAAGAGCCGCCGATGGTTCCGAAGATTTTGAAACCGTAAATTTAGAATCTGGAATAACGGTTAGCGGTTTAAGCAGCGGTCTTAGCGATATTGTTTTCACGCCTCCGGAACCAACCGTAACCTTTACCCCCGCTCAAACATTGTCGAGTATCACTTTAATTAACAAAAATTCCGTAACCCGTGTGGTTAACGTTAATAAAACCGGATTTATTTCATCGCCATGAAAGGATTTACTTTAATTGAGACCATAGTAGCAGTTGGCATTATTGTAATTGGATTAGTTTCGGCTTTAACGTTAATAACCACTTCTCTTTTTTATGTTTCCAATATCGGCGACCGATTAATTGCCGCCAATTTAGCCGCCGAAGGATTAGAGGTGGTTAGAAATATCAGAGATAACAACTGGCTCCAGAGTTTGTCTTGGAATAATGGTCTTGCCAATGGAGATTATCAGGCATCATATAATTCAATTGCTCTATCTTCTTACACTGGTAATCCGCTATTATTTGATTCTGGTAGCGGACTTTACAGTTACAGTTCCGGCATAAATACTCCTTATATAAGAAAAATTTCTATCTCCAATATTTCAGGTTATGAAATTCGCGTTATTTCTACCGTAACTTGGCAAAGGAGAGGCATTACTTACAGCAGTTCCGCGGAAAGCCATCTTTTTAATTGGAAATAAAATGCTTAAAATTAAAAATTACAATAAAGAAAACGGTTTGACGATGATAGAACTAATAGTCGCTATAGGCGTTTTCGGTTTAGTCGTTGGTATGACCGTTGGTATTTTTGTATTGTCAATTATTAGCCAGCGCCGCATTATTGCTTTGCGCAACACAGAAGACAATATTCGGTTTGCTATTGAGGCAATGGCAAGAGAAATGAAAACGGGAAAAGATTTTAGCGGGGGGGGCAGTTCTATTTCTTTTACTAATGCTAAAGGAGAAGCGACTGCTTATCGTTTAAATAGCAATGTTATAGAAAAATCTTCTGATGGGGGATCAAGTTATTCAGCCGTTAGTGGCACCGAAGTAGTCGTTAATTATTTAAATTTTTATTTAATGGGTCAGGCGGTTGGCGATAGTTTAGAACCGCGAATTACCATTACGATTGGCGTTACAAGCAGTGTTGGCAGTCAAACCGCTAATTTAAAAATTCAAACAACAATTAGCGAAAGGCTTCTTCAAAATTAAAAATATTATGAAACTTTCAAAAAAAGATAATCAAAAACAGAACGGCATCGCACTTCTTTTAACAGTAGTAATTTTATCCATTGTAGCTTTAATCGCTGTTTTAATCGCCAATATTGTGATTGTTCAATTAAAGTTAGCTAAAGATATCGGCGATTCTCAAGTGGCAATTTATGCCGCCGATTCCGGAGTTGAATGGCAATTGTATCAAATTAAAAAAGGCGTTTCAGTGGCTTCGCCGGCAATGTTAAATGGAGCGACTATTGGAACTACAGTTACCGGCGTCGCGCCTAGTTTTACTATAAAATCTCTCGGCTCATATCAATCAGTAAAACGCCAATTTGAAGTAAGTTTTTAACTTATCCACAGTTCTACAGCTGCGAGAGTTTTTTATTTTTGTTATAATAAGAAAGTATTTTTTAATTATATCGCAGTTGCGATAAACTTTTTTAGATTAATTAGCCATTTTAAACTCTATTTGTGAACGAAAACGAAAATAAATATTTATCGCTTAAAACCGCGGCTGGATTGTATGGTTATACCCGCGATCATTTAGGTCTCATGATAAGACAAGGCAAGCTTCAAGGACTAAGATTGGGGAGTTATTATGTTACAACCAACGATTGGATGATAGATTACCTAAAAAAATATGCCGATATGGACCACTCTCATATTAAAGGCAAATTTTCAAATAAATTTTTAACCCAAGCTTTTGCTGTGAAAGAAAATGTAGAAAAAAAAGAAAAAACGATTTTCTCCGATAGTATTGAGGAAGTAAAAATAAAAACTCTTCAAAAAGAATTATTACCTTCTCTGCGAGAATTGTCTGCGGCACAAGAAACAATCGGCATATCATCCGTTTCCTCTGCTGCAAATTATATTAATCCTGCTAACCCATATGTAATTTTACCGATAAGAAAAATGGAAGAATCAGAACGAGCAAGTATTCTTAGGAAAACTTCTGGCTGAAACGTATCGGAAAACAAACAGGAAGCGGTGTAAGCGGCACAAGCGGTGGAAATAATAAATGTGATTACGATAATTAAATATATAAAAAATTTTTCGGAATATATCCGTCAACGGACAGACCAGAAAATGGCTACCATGGCTAAATTTTATTCGCTGGCTGGTGAATTAAGGTTACCTATGTCGCAAATTTATTATCGTTGTATTCCATGTGTTTTTTCGCCCACCCATATCATTTCTCGAACATAATAAAAAATCAATATAATTCATTTTCCTCGCGCTCTCGGTCGCCCAGCGGCTCCCTCGCTGTCCGATGAAAGCGTTTTATCCCCGCTTTGCGGGGAACCATGCTAAAACGCTTTCATAAGCTTCGGAAAATAATTTATTTATTATTTTCTTATTTTTATAAAAATTTAATATCTTTGTTTTCAAAGCGGGTTATGAGCCCGAGCGGGCACGGTTTGCGAAGCAAGAGCGAGGGCGAATCCTCTCGTTCGCCTCGCTGGGGCGAACGAGAAAAGCGTGAAAATAAAGATATTAAATTTTTATTGATTTATTACCTTGTTTATATCTTGTTAGCAGGATGTTTAAACGTTGTGAATAATATATTATTAAGTCCGACGCAAGGTCGGACTTCGACTTTCGCTTCGCGAGACGTTGGAGTTATCCACAGGTGACGAATTTAATGTAAAATCGAAAATCGTGTCAAGATCAAATTTTGACGGTAACTTCTGGTTAAATAATATCAAATTAAAACCTTCATAGTTAAAAATAATATATCGCGAATTTTCGGCTTAATAATGAAGTTATTTTGCGAGATATACTACATTAGTTGAAGTATTAAATTTGTTTTAAATTTTTAATATTTCTTAATCATTAATCAAAATTATGCACAATTTGATTTTGATTTAGATAATTGGTTATGATAAATTATCATCTTATGACCAAGAAGAAACACTTATTAAAAGAAACTGCCACCGAACATTATTCCCATATGAAATACAAGATTTGCGTTTCTGGGGCGGCAGAGACCGAACACTGCAGTCAAGATGCTCTAGAATTATCGAGACAAATGGGACGAGAAATTGTTAATCATAATGGCGTGGTTTTAACCGGCGCCACTGTTGGTATTCCATATTTTGCGGCGCGCGGCGCCAAAGAAGCTGGAGGAATTTCTATAGGTTTGTCGCCGGCGGCTACAGAGAGAGCCCATGTTAGAACCTATCATTTACCAACAGATTTTTTTGATTTAATTATTTATACCGGTTTTGATTATTCCGGGCGCAACCTGCTTCTCACTCGCAGTGCCGATGCGGTAATTTTTATTTGCGGCCGCATGGGCACCTTAAATGAATTTACCATCGCTTTTGAAGATAATAAGCCAATCGGAGTTCTTGAAGGAACCGGCGGCACGGCTGATATGATAAAAGAGATTGTTAAAAAATCTCATCGCGGTTCCGGCAAGATAGTTTATGATTCAGATCCCAAGCGTCTTTTAGAAAAACTTCTGAAATTAATTAAAAAAGAAAAAGTTGTTCTTATAAAAGAAGAGTTAAAAAATCATAACGCTAAACATGGACAAAACAACAGTTATGGCCGAGAATAAACCAAACGGTAATTTCTGGCTGGCGGTTTTCTCTCTTGTCGGCACCACTATTGGCGCCGGCATTTTTAGTTTGCCTTATGCTTTTTTTAAATCCGGTTTTATTATTGGATTTTTAGAATTTATTGCTATCGTTGCCGCTGTTTTGCTGATCCAGCTGATTATCGGCGAAATTGCTTTAAGAACCAAGGGGAAAAAACGCCTTATCGGTTATACCGAAGAATATCTGGGTTATAAATGGAAATTATTTGTAACCATTTCGACTCTTTTGGGAGGAATCGGCGTTCTTTTGGTTTACATAATTTTAGCGGGCCATTTTCTTTCATTTCTTATTAGCCAAAGCGCCGTCTCAAGTTCTTTAATTTTTTTTGCCGTTTGGTTTTTATTTATCTTGGTCAAACCAAGGATATTCGGCAAAACCGAATTAATTTTTAGTTTTTCGGTAATTTCAATTATTATATTGATTTCGTCGTTTAATGTCGGTTATATAGATTTTAATAATTTTAAAGGCCTTAACATCGATAACATTCTTCTGCCTTACGGCGTTATTTTATTCGCCATTTCGGGTTATTATGTGATACCGGAAATGGAAGATATAATAGGAACTTCAAAGCGAAAATTAAAAAAAGCGATAATTTGCGGCACTCTCATTTCCGCGATTGTATATTTGTTTTTTATTTTTATCGTTTTGGGCGTTTCCGGTAACTTAACTTCGCCGGATGCTATTTCCGGCCTGGCCGGCGTTTTAAATTCAAGAGCCATTCTTTTGCTCGGATCATTTTTAGGGCTTTTAGCTGTTTCCGGAGCATCGCTGAGTTACGGAATATACATCAAAGAAACGCTTTGGTATGATTTTAAAATTAATAAGTGGCTGGCGTGGCTTATAACCGGAGCGGCCCCCTTGACACTATTTTTGCTTGGAGCAAGAAATTTTGTGACGGTTATAGGTATTATTGGCGCTCTGTTTTTCGCTTTTCAGGCAGTTGTCGTTTTATTGATCCATAAAAAATCAAAGTCGTCAGAAATTAAACCGGATTATGAGATAAAACTGCCGAATTTTGTTTATTATCTAATCGGGCTAATGGCGATTTTTGGAGCTTTGCTTGAGGTTTGGTATAGTTTGTCCCTATAGCTCAACGGATAGAGCGCAACCCTCCGAAGGTTGAGGTCAAGGTTCAATTCCTTGTAGGGGCACAAATATGCTAAAATAAAATAAAACATATGTTTGCGATATTTATTAATAAGGTGATAAGAGTTTTGGTGATGGGCGATATTATGTTTTTTTCTGCCTTCGGGTTAATAGGCCCTATTTTTGCTATTTTTGTTACTCAACAAATTGCTGGCGCCACTATTGCCACCGCCGGCTTTGCCGCCACCATCAACCTTCTGACCAGAGCTTTACTGCAAATGCCTGTGGCTCGCTACATAGACCGACACAAAGGCGAAAAAGACGATTTTCTTTTTATGGTCGCCGGCTCGGTTCTGATTAGTGTTGTACCTTTTATTTATCTGTTTATAGAAACTTCCGTTCATTTATACATTGCCCAAATTATTTTGGGTATTGGAGGCGCTTTAGCCAATCCGGGCTGGTACGCAATTTTTACGCGCCATATTGATAAGGAAAAAGAAGGCACCGAATGGACTTTGGAAAATGTCGGCGTAGGCCTCGCAGCCGCCGGCGCGGCCGCCATCGGCGGCGTTTTGGCGGAGCGTTTGGGTTTTCAGAATCTTTTTTTAATTGTCGGAGTTTTGTCTTTAGTTGGTTTGATAATTCAGATTTCGCTTTACAGCACGGTTATTGAATTGGATCACGGCGGAAACCCGGGGAAAAAATAAATTTTTATGATCGGCAACCGTGAAATTTCCAAAATACTCTACGAAATAGGAGAATATCTTGAAATAAAAGGAGTGGCTTTTAAACCTCGGGCTTACGAAAAAGCCGGTTATTCTATTGAAAATTTGGAAGAGGAAGTTTTTGAGATTTACAAAAGAGGAGGGCTTAAAGCCGTTGAAGATATTCCCGGTGTCGGTATTTCTATCGCGAAAAAGATTGAAAAGCTTGTTAAAACCGGCCGTTTAAAATATTATGAAAAGTTAAAAAATTTTTTTCCGGTTAAAATCGGGGAACTTTCAGCCATTGAAGGCATTGGCCCGAAAATGATTTTTAAACTTTATAAAAAGCTAAAAATCCGCGATGTTGGCGATTTGGAACGTGCGGCTAAAACCAATAAAATTGCTAAAATAGCCGGTTTTGGAAAAAAAACTGAAGAAAATATTTTAAAAGGTATTGAATTTTTGAGAAAATCAGGCGGCCGATTTTCACTGGGCGTTGTTTTGCCGCAAGCCAGATCAATTGAAAGTCGTCTTAAAGAATTAAAACATGTAAAAAGAGTCGCGATTGCCGGTTCGCTTCGGAGAATGCAGGAAACAATTGGTGATCTTGATTTTTTAGTGGCTTCAGAAAAACCGAAAGAAGTAATGAAGTTTTTCGTTTCCATGCCGGAAGTGGCGCATGTTTATTCGCGGGGGCAAACCAAAGCAATGGTTCGGCTAAAAAATGGAATGGATGCCGACCTGCGGGTTATACCCGATATTAATTTTGGCGCAGCTTTGCAATATTTTACCGGAGATAAGCGCCACAATATAACTCTTCGCGTTTTGGCCGAGCGCAAAGGTTTTAAACTAAACGAATACGGTCTGTGGCGGGGCAAAAAAATTATCGCGGGAAAAACGGAAGAAGAAATTTACAAGTCGCTCGGCATGGCAGTACCGCCTTCTGAAATAAGAAATGATTCCGGAGAAATTCAGGCCGCGCTGAAAAATAAACTTCCAAAACTTATAAATTACGGCGATATAAAAGGGGACTTGCAGGTTACGACAAATTGGACCGATGGCGAAAATTCTATTGAAGAAATGGCAGAAGCGGCGCGAAAATCCGGTTTGGAATATATTGTTATAACCGATCACACCAAAAGTTTGGCGATGACCGGCGGCGCCGATGAAAAAAAATTACTAAAACAGATGAAAGAAATTGATCGTTTAAATTCCAAGTTCCAAGTTCTAAATTCCAAGTTCCGAATATTAAAGGGTGCTGAAGTTAATATTTTAAAAGACGGTTCGTTGGATATTAAAAATGAAGTTCTGGCAAAATTGGATGTTGTCGGTATTGCGGTCCACTCGCATTTTAATTTGCCTCGTGCAGAGCAAACAAAAAGAATTATAAAAGCAATGGAAAATAAACATGCCGATATATTGTTTCATCCGACCGGCCGATTAATAAAAAAACGTGAACCCTATGATGTTGATATGGATGAGATAGTTAAAGTTGCCAAAGAAACCGGAACGGTTTTGGAAATTGACGCCGATCCCAACCGTCTGGATTTAAAAGATGAATATGTAAGGAAAGCAGTAGCGGCTGGAGTTAACCTGTCTATTGATACCGATGCCCACTCTAAAAACAGTTTTCACTACCTGGAATTTGGCGTTGCCCAGGCGCGCCGCGGCTGGGCTAGTGCCAAAGATATAATCAATACCAGACCCTGGCGCGATATGTTGAAGCTTTTGAAATGAATGCGTTTCAACGAAATTATCAAACTTTTATGGTTAATTAGTACGCAATTACATCCTATAGGTAAACTTTGCGTACACATTATTAATTTAAACATATTAAATGAGTGATTTTAAGGAAAAAATTTTTAAAGTGGTTAGAAAAATTCCCAAAGGAAAAACCGCGACTTACAAAGAAGTCGCGGTTTTGACCGGCCGACCTTGGCGCGCGGTCGGAAATGTCTTGAGTAAAAATTTCAATTCCGAAATTCCTTGTCATCGGGTGATTCGCTCTAATGGTAAACTTGGCGGTTACAACCGCGGCGTCTCAAAGAAGAAGTTATTATTAAAAATGGAACAAGTAAAAACAAAATAAAATTTTAAAATTTCATTTTGTTTTGTTTATAATTTCTTTAAAAATTTCTGGATAATTGCGCGCCAATTCTGATAAAACCTTTCTATCAAGTTCTATTTTTGATTTTTTGAGGCCATGCATAAATTTACTGTAATTTAATCCGTGTTCGCGGACGGCGGCGTTGAGCTGGATTTGCCACAAAGCGCGAGCCGTTCTTTTTTTAACCCGCCGGTCGCGATAAGCGTGAGACCAAGCGTGAAGCAGGGCTTCTTTGGCGGCCCGCTCTTTTGATTTGCGGCCCCATTTAAAACCTTTGGTGTATTTTAAAATTTTTTCCCGCCTTTTTAAAGCAATTTTTCCTCGTTTAACTCTAGGCATAAGGTATATATTGTTTAAATAATTTTTTATCTGATTTTTTAATTAACGCGCTCTTATGCTTTAAACGGCCTTTTTTGCCCGAATCTTTCGCGTTAAAATGCGACTGATTAGTCGCTCGTCTTATTAATTTGCCCTTGCCGCTTATTTTCAATCGGCTAAGTATTGATTTATTGGTTTTTTGTTTTACCATAAATTTTAGAGAAAGCCCTTATTGTTTTATTATAGCAACATTCCATCCTCGCGGTTGTTTTTTCAGTTCAGAAATAATTTTTATTGGCACAACTATTATTTTTAAAAAATCTTCCATTTTTTTCTTCGCTAAGTCAGAAAAAGTTTTTTGATATTTGGCGCGGCCTTTTAAAACTAATTCTATCTGAACCCGCAAGCCCTCGTTTAGGAATTCATCGGTTTTTTTAGCTTTAATTTTCATATCGTTTAACCCGGTATTTAAATTTAACCGGATAACTTTCAGCAAGTCCTTTTTCTGTTTGGCTCTTTGCTTCCGCCATTCTTTTTCTTCGCGGTAAAGATATTTGCCGTAGTCCATAATTCTTGCAACCGGCGGGTTAGCCATTGGCGCCACTTCAATTAGGTCCAGTCCTTTTTCCTGTGCCAATTTTAAAGCTTCTTCCCGTCTCATTATTCCGACTTGATTGCCTTCTTCATCAGCCACTCGTAATTCCGCCGCGGTTATTTGATTGTTGACTTTGAGTTTTTTTATATCTCTTTTTATTAATTTTACTAATTGATGGAAGTGGCGAGAGTTGAACTCGCATCTAGAATTTAGCAATTAAATATATCTACAGGCGATATGCTATTTAGCGTTTTAGAAACCTTTCTTATAAAACAGCCAAAATAAAAGATTCCTATTTCTTCTTTAGTTCCATCCGAATCGAAGAATTTCCGGATTAAAGCCTAATGGTTGACACCGGTATTGCCCTATTAGACATCAGACAGCCGATGCCCTCCTACGTTAAAACTTCGGAGGGGGGACCTGCTTAAGCAAAAGCTAAAGCAGGAGTTAGATTTGTTTTGGCAGTTATTTTCAGCCATCTCGTGGATTGTCGCATCCCGCTGAGCGGGACGGAATTTCAAGGTTACGAGATATCCTTGGCCCGCATATTTAATTTTCAAATTCTATCGAAGCCCAGCACTCCCATTATTGTTTCAACTCGTATTCAATTTTCCTGGCCGTTTCTCTTTTTGATATAGCCGCTCTCTTATCATACTGTTTTTTGCCGCGAGCTAAGCCAATTTCAATCTTGATTCTGCGTCCCTTATTATAAACCCTTAATGGTATTAAAGTCAACCCCTTTTGTTTTGTTTTGCCGGAAATATAGTCAATTTCTTTTTTATTCAAAAGCAATTTTCTGGTGCGAGACGGGTCGTAATCGGATGGCTGATTTTTTGGCTGATAGGGAGCAATTGAAGCGCCAATCAGGTACGGTTCGCCATTATGAAAATTAACGTAAGATCCGACTAGATTCATACGCCCGCCCCTTATTGATTTAACTTCGGCACCGGACAATACCAAACCGGCCTCGAATTTTTCAAGTATTTCATAATCAAAGTAGGCCTTTCTATTTTCGGCAAGTACGCTCATAAAGTAAATATATCAGATACTTCTAATTTTTCCCAAATTTAGTTAAGATTATATTAATGATGGAACTAATTAAAACGCTGCTCGCCGATATAACGAGAAAAATAGCGCCCGATTTTAAAAGCGAAATTCTCGTAAAAATAACGGAAAATAAAAATCAAGGCGATTACACTTCAAACGTTGCTTTTACTTTGTCAAAAATTCTCCATAAATCGCCGCAATTAGCGGCAGATGAATTGGTAAAAAAGCTTAAATCCTCCGTGTCTGCTAAGAGCGAGTTTTCCAAAATAGAAGCTAAAAACGGTTTTATAAATTTCTTTTTATCCGAAGAATGTCTAAAACATCAGCTTGAGGAAATTTTATCAGAACTTGGAACTCAGAACTTAGAGATTGGCAAAAGAACTAAGTTCCAAAAACCAAGCTCCAAGCTCCGCATAAATGTGGAATTTATATCCGCTAACCCGACCGGGCCTTTAACTATCGGCAACGGCCGGGGCGGGTTTTATGGCGATGCTTTGGCAAACATTTTGGGAACTCAAGGGCATAAGATCACCCGAGAATTTTATGTAAACGACAGAGGCGGACAAATTCTGGCTCTTGGAAGATCAATTAAATTGGCTCAACTCCGACGTTCGCCAGAAGCGAAGTCGGAGCTCCGACCGCAAGCATCGGAGGGCGAAGTTAATGATAAAAATTTATATCGCGGTAGATC
>Ga0209210_1001768_pt1 | contig 17289 bp, 23 predicted proteins | sample RifGroA1_FD_183991 | JGI IMG/M metagenome (GOLD analysis project Ga0209210, IMG submission 183991) | Contaminated groundwater microbial communities from Rifle, Colorado, USA - Rifle Groundwater A1 (SPAdes) (version 2) | ecosystem: Environmental > Aquatic > Deep subsurface > Groundwater >...
TGTCCAAGACGTTGTTGAAGAGATTAACAATCGTCCAAGGAGAATTCTAGGGTATATGACAGCAAAAGAAAAATTTGATCAATTATTGGAGGAGGCTAAGGGTTGCGATTGATTATTGACAATGGGAATCTTGAAAGGAGTTGTGTATAGGGTATAATCGACCGCCGAATCGATATTATAATAAAACTTGCTGATCCCTGTTCCCGTGTCCGTTCCGGTAAACGAATACTGGGCGTGAGACGGAGCTGCGACCACATACGTCGTTACTTGGTCGATATATACCCATGATTGTACGTCCTGATCACCCGTGTTGCCGGCTGAAATACTGAGGTTGATGAAAGGATCGGTGATGGTTGAGAGGTCATAGTACCACTGCGTCCAGCCTGTTGAATATACAGAATCGAAAGGATCGACCAGCGTGTCAGCCATCCACGCACTTGTATGGAAAATATCTTTTCCGTTTAACCGGATAAAAAATCCCGGATCATCAAGAAAATAGTCCCGCGTGAGAAAGTTGTAAAAAAGCGACAGGCTTTTGGCGCCGGCCGGTATGGATTGCATGAGCCGGTTTTCCCAGGCATAGTTTCCGGAACTGCCGGACGTTTGCCCGATCCTGGCCATGGCTGTTCCGGTTGGCGTGATGGGTGTCGTGCCGATGGTGTCTGAGGCAATCGTTGTCACGTTGCCTGCTGTTTTCCAATCCGTCGTCCCGCCGCTTTCAAACCCTCCGTTGTCAATGTTTTCTTCCACTTTTTTCGTCCACGAGCCGGTGACGGAAAGAGAGGCAGTCGGGATAGATGTGTCAACAGTAAATGAAACGTCTTGATATCCTGATTTATTTTGCACGTCATCATACACCCAGATACGGAAACACCAGTTCCCGTCCGGAATATTTGTCTGGGTCAGCGTTCTTGTGGGAGAAAGATGCGGAGGAAGGAGATTGTCTTCATTGTATCCCGGATAGCCGGGGATAACGCCGGAGGGGACAGGCGTCGTGCAGTTGTGACCTGCGTCTGCATACGTGAGGTCAAATCGTCCCCGCGTGTATCCGGAAAATCCGTCGGCAGGAGATACGGTTGCGGATACTGTCGGGGAATTATTGTAATACACTCCATCTGAATAGGTTCCTGAAGCCCCGGTTATCACAAAAGCAGGATTTTCTCTGTCTAATTTTAGTAGTTGTTTATGAGCAACGGCTTCGGAGAATGCCGGAGGATTCGTACCGAAATAACACAGTGTATGGATGCCGTTGGTTCGAACGTTTACGACGTTTTCGATGTTGGTGTCATGGGCAAGTCCTGTCACGTAGCTGATATCACTTGCTACCGGACACGCGACGTCACCGCTCAGCAGTTGATAATTGATCGTATGGGTGAACGGATCACCTGTTTGGATTCGGAGATTCACATTGTCATACCTTTCATACCATCCGTATCCATGCCAGCCGCCTGTCCCCACGATATTTTTGGTTTCATCCAAATCACCTTGGATAAAGACGGTAGTTGTGGGCGGAGTAAAGTCTTTGACAGAAAACGTGATACCGGAGGCTGTCGCTTTTGATATGAACAATGCCCGGACAGCCTGAATACTTAAAAGTCCGGTTAAACTTGCAAGCAACAGAATCCCAATTCCCGTTATGACATCCGTCGTTTTTTCTTTTTTGATCTGCTTATGTATGCGTCTCTGTACTTCTTCATCAATGCCCTCCCGTATCTTTTTTATCTGTAAAATAATGAGAAATAGGGCGGGAATGCCGATCAGAATGATAAAGCCTTTTTGAGTTTTTAGAAATGCGGCCGGATGGCCCAAAAAAGGAATTGTGCTAAAACATATGCCCTTGATGGAAACTGCAGGAATCATCCAATTATCCGGAGCAGTATTATTGTCTCCCTTCATTTCAAACTCGATATTTTTGTCTTTTTGTTTTACTTCAAATACGCGGTGAAGAATTGTTTGGTTTGGGTCTTTTGGCGAGGTAAAAATGATAATATCTCCCTTTTTTATCTGGTCTGCATTTATTTGCCGGATAAGTGCGATAGAGCCCGTATGGATTGTCGGTTCCATGGATCCGGTTTGAACAATATACGTTGAAACATATTTTTTGGTGGGTAAATTGGGAGAAAGGACAATGAGATACAAAATGATGAGCATGCCAAAAACCATCCACTCAAGGATTTTTCCGATGGTACGGAGTGATGATGTAATTTTTTTTGCCATAGTTCCACTTTTATCTAGCGGCACGAAACAGTTCATGCCGTTAGGAAAAATACAACACTGTTTATTGTTGTGTGCCGGTAAATTCAAACACGAGATCGCTTATAGATTTACTTGCGATCGTATCTGTTGCTGATGGATCAACCTGCACGTAAAATTTGTAATTGCCTTGGGCAGTTTGTGCAATTGCGCCGCCTGGAAGATCGTATCCCGTTGTAAACCAATCGTTCAGCGTATGCCATCCAGTACCTGCTGAATCGTCTGACAGATTCATTGCTACAGAAATTACGCCTTTCAGCGTATCCCATGATCCAGTGGGATTTTCCGTGACGCCGGGCTTTATTTTCCCTGCAACAGCAAGGTTTATTGGCGATGTGCTTTCGTTTTTCAAATAGAACAGCTGAAAATTGGTGAATCCTGGATACAAACCTGAAAAATTGAATGACGGATTCCAGTCTGATTCCCAACTGTCTCCATCCCAAATTCGTAAATCTGCATTACCGGTTGCAAAGGTAAGTCCGCTTGCTGTTGCTTTACTGGAAAATAATGCGTATGCTGTACCGCTCGTGACGCCAACAACAAGCATAAGTCCCAAAATACCTGCAAATATTTTATTCATTTTTTTTCTCACCTCCCTCCGTTAGAAATTCTTTGCGAACGAAATATTTTTAGTGTGAGCAATTAGAATTTCTTACGCCCGCCGCACATGCGCCATTTGCGACGTGTACGGATAGTACTGAAAAGTCGCAAAGTAAGCATAGGCGGGGCTTATCAATGTGCAAAATGTATTTTTCGAGTGATTCCATTTTCTTACGCCCGTTTGCACTAGAAAAGGCTAGCTTTAAATTCAAGGCTAAGCCTTGAATTGTTTTAGAGCGTATACCTACTCTGTTTTTGACCTGCCTTTGATATTTGTCGTATTTTTGAATTGTGATTTCTGAGAATGAGAAGAGTTAGTAGCGGAGGACGGGAGGGCAGCGGTGAATAATTTCGTATTCATTGTTTTTTGGATACTAAAAAACCCTGCGAATACGTAAAGCAGGGATAGTCTTTTTCTCTAAAAGCCTCTTTTCCCGTCAGGGTTCCACTCCAGGCTATCTTCCTGGGCATTCGGACAGGTTTCTCCCGCCGAGCCATCCGTTACACACGTGCCGCCGACACAAACACCGGTTTTTGTTTCAGCAGACAGACATATTTTGTTACCGGAAAAAGGAAGCCAATTTCCACTCACTCTCTGTTGCTTTTTGCACGTAGCTATTGTGCAGGAGGTACAATCCGGTTTTAATGTTCGATCTGAATTGTAGCACGTTATGGACGCACTTTGAGCTGTCGGCCAATTCCTGCGTGCAGCTTGTTGCCTCAGCTCAAACGTTCCGTTTTGTACGCCCCAAAGAACAACTCCGAGAAGAATGACAGAACCGATGAGAAGTACCCACTGTGCCGGCTTTCCCAAACCGAATGCGGGTTTATTGTTTTTTTTCGTATGCGCGTTTTTCATATCCCTCCTTTTTTCTTTGATTCTCCCATTACTCCAGGCGCCTTCTGTTTTGCTGATCAGCAGGTACTCCTGAAGGCAGAGGACAGGTTTCTCCCGCCGATCCATCCGTTACGCACGTACCGCCGACACAAACACCGGTTTTTGTGTTACCTTCCAAACAGACTTTTTGTCCCAAATCTCCCACACCCACCCCCTTTATCGATTTTTTCTTAGTACACTTATACTCCGTACAGTACGTACAATCACCTTTTACTGTTTTGTCCGCGTTGTGACACGTTATGGACGCTCCTACAGTCGGCCACGCCCTGCCGGCGGCTTGTTGCCTCAGCTCAAATGTTCCATTTTGAACTCCCCATAAAACAATCCCGAATAGAATAACGGACCCGATGAGAAGCGCTATTTGAATTGGTTTCCCTAAGCCAAATGCGGATTTGGTATTTTTTTTCATATGGATATTTTTTTTGTGAAACCTCCTGTATCTTTTATCTCCTATTTTTTGATGTTTGTCAAGTAAACATTATGTGCTTGAGCAGTGTAAACTGACTTCTCAATTTTCGCTCTTTGAGAAAATATAGGCCATAGTGTCATTGCGAGGAGTGAAACGACGAAGCAATCCCATTTGGATTCACTAAAACGGCTGGGATTGCTTCGCTTGCGCTCGCAATGACATTGACTTATAAGCTATTAATCATACGAAAATTGAGAAATCACAAAATGCGAAAGTTCAGAGGTTAAGTTACATTATGTGCTTGAGCAGTTTCATCACCTGACTTGATTTTTCCATAAAAAAATCTCCCGCCTGAAAGGGAGATTTTTTTTATTTAATCACACACCCTGTGCGTGTGATTAAGTCGGTTTAAGGAATTATTTTAATTCGACTTTTGCACCCGCGGCCTCCAGTTTTTTCTTTGATTCCTCGGCTGCGGATTTGTTCTGACCTGTGAGCACTTCTTTGGGAGCTGATTCAACGAGCGTCTTTGCTTCCTGAAGTCCCAGTGTCGGCACGAGTTCGCGGACTGCTTTTATGACGCCGATTTTATTGGCTCCAGCTTCAGCCAGAACGACATTGAATACGGTTTGCTCCTCCTTTGGCTCGCCGGAGCCTTCGGCGGAGGCGGCCGGTGTCGCCGTAGCAACTGGCATTGCAGAGACGCCGAATTTTTCTTCAAGCGCTTTGACCAGATCCGAAAGTTCCAGGACGGTCATTCCCTCAACTGCTTTTAAAATGTCATCTTTAGATACCTTACTCATACTGTAAATCACCGCCTTTCTTAGAAACTGTTCGCGAGTTAACGAGCGTTACAGTTTCTTAGACCCGCCGCTCACGCGCTCTTCAAGCCGTCTACGAATAGTAGTGAAAAGGCTTGAAGGAAGCGTAGGCGGGCTAATCTTTATCTTTTATTTTTGATATTAGAAAGTCCCCACACCAGTCTATTGATATTCCACGAGAGAGCATAGTGAAGGCCTGAAAGAGGCACCATCAACTGGCCTGCCAGTTGACCTAAGAGTTCCTGTTTTCCCGGAAGTTTGGAAAGCCGAAGCACCTCATCTTCAGCAAGCATTGTTTTGCCCAGAAGTCCGCCCTTGGTTTTGCCAAGAGCCGTGAGTTTGAAAAATTTCAATAACTCTTTGAGCCCTGCCACTTCATCTTCGTAGTTAAACAGCACTGCCGTACTTTCCTTGAGGAGCGGTGTAACGGATTCTGCCTGTTCACCGAGGGACCGTTCGAGCAACTTATTTTTCACTACAATAAATTCTGCGCCGATTTTTTTAAGCGCTTTACGCAGCGTTTCTATCTGCTTGTGCTTGAGGCCCGTATAATCGGCAAAAATGATAGAATGAGCCTTTGAAATTTTTTCACTGAGCGCATTGACTGTATCTATTTTCTTTTGAGTAGCCATACCAGGTAGTAGCTGTTCGATATTCCAAACAGAAGATATTTGGAATAAAAAACATTTTCCTCTTTATAATTATTTTTTTTCAATATAACCAGTTAGTAATTGTTATGCGTTAGCGTATCGAACATTCACTACCTGGCATATGTTTTATTGTGATGAGCACATGATTAAAAAACTACATGATGAGCACATGAACTTAGTTCGCATGCTAATCAAGTCTTCTATTCAAGTGCTAGTCTTTCCAAAAAATATCCCGCCTAAAGCGGGAATAAAGAAGTTGAGTATGTTTAGAAGTTTAGAAGATTAGTTTAATGCTAAGCTTCTGACTTCACTAAGTTCTCTAAGCTTCTTGTTGTTTCCCTCGGCAAGTCTTCGACTTCGCTCAGACTGAAGTCTTCTTGATTAATCTTCGGCTTTACGGAATGTTTTACCCTGAGCTTGCCGAAGGGCTCACTGTCTTTAGGATTTTTCTATTATATCGTATTGTAAACAATTAAACAATTGAGCAATGTAACAATTCCATCTTTCAGTATTTATTTGCCCTCTTCGACTCCGCTTCAGCGAGGCGAGTCGGATTAAATTTGTACCCTCACGCCCGGTCCCATCGTCGCAGTTACTGTCGCTTTAGCAATTTTATTTCTTCCGACCACCTCAAAAATAGCATTCGTGTTTTCAATCAATTTTTTGTCATCAAATGATACTTTCCCGATGATGAGGTGAATAAGCGGATTGTCCGGTTCTGTTTTGAAGTTGACTTGTCCATGAGAGAGCTCTTTGATCCGTTTTTCCACATCCTCTGTTACAGTTCCGGTTTTCGGGTTGGGCATCAGGCCTTTGGGGCCCAGGATTCTGGCAACTTTGGCAAGTTTGGGCATCATTGAGGGGTGAGAGACCAAAATATCAAAATTGATTTTACCGAGCTCTATATCTTTCAGCACTGCATCATCGGCAGCGATGACCCGCACCTGCTTGCCTGTGCCATGGGGGAGTGATACGGATCCTCGTAATCCGTCAGCTGGCGGATTCTTGTCTCCGAGGGTATTTGGATTGAGGTTCAGGTGGATTTCCACTGACCCATCGAATTTCGTATAGCTGGTTTTTTTGACAAGGCTGATTGCCTCACTGATCGGATATGATTTGGTTTTATCAACGAGTTTTGCCGCTTCCTGGTATTTTTTTGACCTTGGTTTAGGGCCAATGTGCTTTTTCCCCTTGCCCGCTTTACCCGCCGACTTGTCCGCCGAAGTTTTAGCGAAGGCGGAAGCCTTCTCTCCGCTCTCAACTTCTTCTAAAATTTCCCTGACCTCTGCTTTCAGTTCTGTGCCTTCAACTACTGCAGTCCGTTCTCCGCCATGAAGTCCAACGCCTTCTACTTTTTTCAGTTTTTTTGCCTCACGCCTCACGTCAGCTTTTTTCCGCTGCTTTTTCTCAAGCTCCACATCACCCATGACGACTTTTCTGACTTTACCCATATATGTTAGCAAGACCGGTTACTTGGCAGCTCGGGCAATTCAGGAATTAAACTTGAGTTGCTGGCCTTGCCGGACTTGCTTATCTTGCTTTTTATTCCACCTTCACGCCCATACTCCGCGCTGTTCCTTCCACAATTCTCATAGCTGATTCTACTGTTTCGCAGTTGAGATCCGGTAATTTATCTTTTGCTATCTGTTCGACCTGTGCTTTGGAAAGAGTTCCCACAGGTTCTTTTCCTGCTTTTCCACTGCCTTTCGTAATGTTGAGTATTTTTTTGATCATGGCTGCCACCGGCGGGAGTTTGGTAACAAACGTGAATGTCCGATCCTCAAATACCGTGATGACAGCCGGGATGATCTGGCCTTTGAGTTTACTCGTCCTTTCGTTGTAGGCCTTGATAAATTCTATGATCGCAATACCGTGCTGGCCCAATGCCGGCCCTACCGGAGGAGCAGCGGTAGCAACGCCAGCATTGAGATTGAGTTTAATAATTGTTTTGACCTTTTTAACAGCCATATATTTTCAAGTTCCAAATCACAAATCACAATTTTCAAAAAAATATCAAATTACAATCCGCCAGCTGGCGGATCAAACCTAATCCCGCTAAGGCGGAACTACCTGCCTCGCCGGCAAGGCAGGTTGAAAATTTAAAATTTAAAATTGAAAATTTGAACTTGAGAATCGATAGAAGATTGCGAGAGGAGATATCCTATGAAGGTGATTTTCTCTCGAAACCTAATGATCGGTTTCTCCCACATTATTTTAAATGTGGTATGGGAAGTATACCAAAGCGAGTTTGATTTGAAAAGGGGGGGGGAGTTGTGGTATACTTTTTTATGTGATGAAAGCAGAAACGACTGATTGGCTCAACCAAGCCAAAGAGCACTATGAGGATGCGATGTATCTTTATGAAGGGTCGCGATATTCTATGGCAGTCTATTGCTGTCATCAGGCGCTCGAAAAACTGCTCAAAGCGTGTATTGTAGAATTTGCAGGAAAAGTACCATCAAAAATACATAATCTTGATGCTCTGGCAACAGAGGCGGGACTGGATATTTCTCAGGAATGGAAAGAGGATTTGGCAGAAATTACGAGACATTTTTGGCGGGTTAGGTATCCTGACTTTCAGGCGCATACGTATACAACGAAAGAAAAAATTGATCCTACGATAGTAAAAACAAAGGAGTTATATATATGGATTTTGAACAAATTAAACCAGTCTTAATTTCATATATCAATCGGCTGAAAACGCAGATTTCAGTAAGCCGTGCGTTTGTGTACGGATCGGTAGTGGAGGGAAGAGCAACGCCGGAAAGTGATATTGATATGGTCGTTCTTTCTCCTGATTTTGCCGACACCGACGTAGATAGCAGGTTAAAAATTTTATACCGCAATACTGTCGGCATCCCGTATGATCTTCATGTGTACGGGTTGACGCCGCAGGAATATACTTCTGCGTCACCGCTTACCACGGTTGGAGTACTTCATACAAAAAAAACCATTGCTGTAGCGTGAGATTTTAGCTTCGATTTTGGTTGTATGATTCCAGCCTCGATGTAGCTTCAGATTCAGTCTTGACAAACCGGTCAAAATAAGCCTATAATTCGTACGTTTTCCCAGTAGATGAATTGTGCCTCAACGCGGTACTTTTTTCGTTTATCAGGGATACGAACCTTAACAACCAGGTAGATATACAGTTTCTTACTCGATCCCGAGCTTTTCGAGGGATCAGTTTAGAAAATGTCATACCCGTAACAATTATTATTGTAAATGGTAAACATCTCCTTTTTGAAAAGATAGAAAGCCTTTGTATGGTGACAACTTCGGTTATCACTATCCATGGGTGTTTTACCCAAGAAATTTAATAAGGATAATAGTTTAGAAAGGATTAGAAAGGAAAATTTTAAAATGAAGAAGACAGAGTTGTTAGTGATTGTTTCGTGTATTTTGATCGTTGCAGTATTGCTTTCAATCTTGGCAGCGATCAAGTCATTCGCCGTTGGCGACAGTGTTGTCGTCACGTCGGACGTCAAACTGACATATGATTGGGATTCTCCCAAAATCCTCAAGTCTGGCTGTACCGCAAAAGCCGGATCACAATTTGTCATTCACGCTCTTTCAGAACGGTTTGGGGAGGGATCGTCAGCCCCCACCATTCTGATTGCGTGGGTCGAACCCAAACGTCCTGTTGAAGGGACATGTTCAGGATGGGTGGATATAGATAATTTAGTAAAGATTGAAGAGGAGGAATAACTCAAAAATGAAAGCGTCTGGGTGGAGCCAATAGGATGGGACGTTTTTCGTCTCTGTTTTTCTTATTAATTTTTTTTCTACCTGGTTGCTTTCTTTTGGACATAATCTCTTTGTGTCCGGAAGAGAGGATTTGAATTTACACCCGGCGGGTGATTTAGGTATACACCTATTCTCCAGAAGCTGTTCCGATTGCAGCTGCAGCAACATCAGGATTTTGTGTCCGCAGAATCTGATCTCCTATTTGAAATGTCCACTCTCTAGCGTCCGGTCCCGGCCAGTAATTGATACGAGGTTCTGTCTTTCCGGCATTCTCAAATATCTCGATGGCTGCACGCTGGTCAGCAGAGAGTCCGAGAATTTCTCTAAATTCTTCATTTACCACTCTCAGTTATCCCTCAAGTATCTTCCGTTCAGTTTCAGCTAGCCTGGGTTGTATGTGTCCCGGTTGTATGTGCACGAATTCTGACATAGTTTGATGCTACCTTTAAAGGTAAAGTTTCTGTGCTTGCAGGAAGTCCCTCCTTCTCCGTCAGTTGGCGGATACGGCGGGCAAATCAGCTCTATAATTTCGATACTTGCAAAAAATCTAATTCGACCGGTGTTTCTCTTCCGAAAATCGAGACCAGGATTTTAAGTTTGCCTTTTTCCTCATCAATGGATTCGATGGTGCCCAAAAAGTCCGCAAACGGGCCGTCGGTGATTTTGACGGCTTCGCTTACCGAAAATGAAGTTTTATATTTCGGGGCCTCCATAGCCATAAATTTCATAATGGCATCCACTTCCTTTTGGGAAATGGGAGTCGGTTTGTCGCCGGCTCCGACAAAAGCCGTCACTCCCTGAGTGGTCCTTACGGCAAGCCAGGACATGTCGTCCAAAAACATACGCACTAAAATGTATCCCGGAAAAATTTTTTCCTTCTGCTCTTCTTTTTTGCCGTGCTTGACCGTAACAATGTTTCTGGTAGGAACGATGATTTGGAATATTTTATCCGCAAGCTTCATCGTATCGACGCGTTGTTTGAGAGTAGTCGCGACTTTGTTTTCATGGCCGGAGTACGTGTGGACGACGTACCACTTCGCGATTTCCGGGATAGGATTGTTCGAGGTTGTGTAAATGCCGGTATTTTTGGCGTCTTTTTCGATTTGTTCCGTTACAGTCGGATTTGGTGTATCCATATATATTGTGTCATCGCGATCCCGATCCGCCGGTTGGCGGAGAGGGAGAAACGATATTTATAATAAGGATTGCTTCGTCCTTGCGATCCTCGCAATGACAATTGTTTTACCGTTTATATAATGTTGATGTCAACTTTAATAACCCCGCGTCCAGCCCGCCGATGAAAAAAGCGACAATGAGCGAGATGATGATGACCACACCGGTCAATTTTATCGTTTCCTGTCTGGTCGGCCACGTCACTTTTTTCAGTTCCTGTTGTACTTCTTTGATAAACTGCAACGGATTTGCGGTAAACGCCGGCATCGTCGGTTTTTCCATAAGATATTTTCTTTTTTTATACGGGAGTTGCGTTTTTTCTACAGTATCGTATTTTTTATCTTTGATCTTTTATCTTTAATATTAAACCGACCCCTCCCGGGGTCGAATGTATACACTTGGTTAATAGTATCATAGGGAAGGGAAGATTGTAAATAGGTTCACTATTCCACTCATGTTCCCTCCTCGAAATTTCCGCATACGCTGATTTTTCGAGGAGATGCATGTTTTCAGCTTGCTAGAGTCCACCATCGCTACCTTAGGTCCTTATTATTCGTCCTTATTATTTTATTATTCTTCAAAATTTTTTTCTGGCATGGGCTCGTTTGGTTCTGAGATTATTTGACTTGGAGTTCCCTGTAAATTATTCTTAATATTCCCGATCAGGTTTGCCAGCCAGTTGGTGTTGCACTCCGGCATTTGGGCGCGTTTGGCAAAAGGGAAGAGTTTGCAGTTAAGAAAATCCATACCGACTTCAAGCGCTTTGGTCGTATAGTAACTGGAAGGAGCAGAGGGTTCGTTCACTCTGTTTTTTGTTTGTTGTGCGACAACTTTTCCGGTAATACTTTGAAATAAATACTCAGCTAATGCCACGAGTTTCCCCAGGATGAGACCGGGTTTCACTTGTGCGTTAATCCACCCTCCGGAATCCTGTGCTTCCTGCACAGCCTTACTTTTTTCATCAACAACTGCCAACTGTTCCTGTGTACATCCAACACTTCGGCATAAAGGATCAGTATCATATTGGATTGTACTGTCTGTCCTTATGTACATTTCTGTTTCCACACAGCGACATTGAATGCTGGCGCATGCTGCAGCAAGTTTCGCTTCTTCCAGAAATCCGCCAAACGTATTTACTCCCTGGCCTTTGTCGGTTTGCGACTCTTGTTCTACTCCGGGAGGCGTTACTGGGCATTTGGATTGTTTATACGGATCAGGAGTAAGAGGGTCTCTCTGCGTATTGTAAACGCCTCCGGTTAGAGAAAGGTGCTCCCGTGCAATATACGAAGATAAATAGTTTCCAAAGCGGATTTTTTTAAACGTAGTCGTGATGGGGTCTTGAGCTGTGATCAGCTCATCACTAATGATTTGATTCGGATCACCTCCCTGGTAATAACAAATCGATCCAACCCACGTTGGCTGATTCCCTGATTCATCCATAGTTTTATTCATGGCATCTTTCACTATTTTCGGACTTAGGTGTTCAATTATTCCTACCAACTGATTACCGGCGTTAAAAAGATCTTCCGAAAACTTCATGTTGTCACCTTTTAACTGGTTGTATCCTATGTAATTGGCAACCCATTGGTCCGGGGTAAGTCCAAAGCATGGGACAGAGGGCATTTTCCGTTTGTCAACAAATACATCGTAATTGCGGATATCCGGCTTTATCTGTGTTTGGGCCAGAGGGGTGTTCATCGGGTAAGAAAGAAGGAAAAATAGACAGAAAATAATGAAAAATAATCGGTATTTCATGGATCAATTTTATCTTATCAAATTGACAAGAGTAATGCATCAAAGATAGAATGAATACTGCCTGTCTATAAATTTGAAATTTGAAATTTACAATTTGAATTCAAATAAAGAAAATTTCAATGTTTCAAATTTAAAACATTTCAAATTGAATATTGATTTCAAATTTCGAATTTATAATTTCAAATTATTAGGAGGCATGGTGTATGAAAAATAAGGTGCAGAAGATTAGAAAGGCAGTTATCCCCGCGGCGGCCCCAGTACTACGCTTACCTCGCTTCCGCGAGGAGCGCGAGTACGGGACTCGCCGAGTTATTTCAGATATGGAGGTAAATCTATGAAAAATAGAGTTCAAAAGATTAGAAAGGCAGTTATCCCCGCGGCGGGATTCGGGACGCGGTTTCTCCCCCAGACCAAGGCAATGCCCAAGGAAATGCTGCCGATCGTGGACAAGCCGGTCATCCAGTATGTCGTTGAGGAGCTGGTGGATTCGGGCATTACGGATATCGTGATAGTCACCGGGTGGCACAAGCGTGCAATTGAAGACCACTTTGATTACCCCAACGAACTTCTGGCGACCCTCAAAGAGCAGGGCAAAGACAAACTTATCGAAGAAGTGAAACGGACAGCAGAACTGGCCAATTTCATCTATATCCGGCAAAAGGGTCCGTACGGCAACGGCACGCCGGTACTGTGCGCCAAAACCGTGATCGGGGATGAGCCGTTTGTGGCTATCTGGGGAGATGAATTCATTTACAGTAAACCGCCGCGTACCAAACAGTGCATCGATGTCTATGAAAAATACCAAGATGCAGTTATTTCAGCCATACGTGTACCGAAAAAAGACGTAACGCGGTACGGCATTGTTGACGTTACTCCCGTGGAAAAAAATGTAAGCCAGATAAAACGGTTGGTTGAAAAACCGTCCGTCGAGGAAGCTCCGTCCAATCTTGCAGCTCTTGGATGTTACGTCCTGCCTCCTGAGATTTTCGGAATCTTAGAGCATCTCCAGCCCGGCCAAAGCGGAGAAATATGGCTGACGGACGCCATTAAAGAGCTTATGAAAACCCGTCCGGTGTATGCATGTGAAATTGTCGGCGGAAAATACTATGATACGGGCAATAAAATCGAATATCTCAAGACTGTTGTTCAGTTTGCTCTTCAACATAAAGATGTGAATGGAGAGTTTCGGGAATACCTGAAAAGCCTCAAATTATAGAGAAGCAAGAGTAGCAAGTCCGGCAACTCGAGTTAAATTTTTGAATTATCCGGAGTTGCCTGAATTGCCCGCGTTGCTTAAATTGCCAAATACCCGACTCGCGAAGTAACTCATCTTGCTTTTTACTTGTTGGTATGTTTTAGTAGATAGTCACTGGCGTTCCAATAACCGTCCAATCATAGAGCCATTTGGCGTCCGGTGTTTTCATGTTGATGCACCCGTGAGACATCGGGTGGCCGAAATTGCTGTGCCAATACGTGCCGTGAAATGAAAATCCACGGGACCAGGGGATTTGTGCATTGCCGAAAAACTGCACCCACGGCACTCCCGGTAAATAGTAGTAGGTCCCCAGAGATTTATTCCCGCCTGCCATGGTTTGTGAAGCTACTTTCCTCTGAATCGTAAAATTTCCGGTCGGTGTCCGTCCCCAAAGCCCGGTCGATACGACAAACTCATTCACCTTGCTGCCTCCTTCAAACGCCAAGACGCGCTGGGAACTTAAATCTACTTCAATCCGTTTCCCTGCAGTATCGCCAAGGACATTGGCATTTGGTAAAACTGTAGAAGCAATTTTTTGCGGAGTTGGTGCGTACACGATTTTTCCATGGAATTCTCCGCGGAGCGCATTTTCGGCAAGCGAATTCTGCAGGGTTTTATAGGAAAGAACGGCAACAACCAGAATAAATAATCCCAGCAACATTTTTCTCATCGTCTGCATACCTTTAACTATAAATGAAGATCTCCCCCTCTTGTCAAGAAGCGCGTGTTTCGTTTACCATTACGGGTGAGATCATTCTATGCCCAAACTAAGAAGACATATTGCCCGGGTCAAGGGAGCGGGATTTATTTTTTGGCACGCCAGGCATGAACTATACCACGCGCTTCTGGGGGTTGCGTGGGCGTGGGCACTGAGGGAAGTGTGGGGGGAGTTTCATGTCAAGTGGCTTCTCCTGTCCGTTTTCGGTTCGCTTCTTCCGGATTTTGAGCATTTGGTATATTTTGTCACCTATGGCAGGAAAGATCCCTATACGACCAAGATAAAACAATTTTTAAAAAATGGCCAGTGGCGTATGGTGACCGTGTTTATCGAAAACGGACACAAGAAAAACACCGACCTCTCCTACCACAATTTTTACGTCATTGCGTTTCTTCTTTTAGGGGCTACAGTTGCGTTTCTTTTTGACTGGAACAGCTGGGTTATCTTATTCGGCGCGATGGTCACCCATTATCTGTTTGATATTTTTGATGATATCGTGACATTGGGATACATCAACCCCAACTGGAAGCGCTGGGGGAAAGGGAAGAGGAAAAAAAGGGCATGAAACGGCAAAAAACAGTTGTCATCCTCCATGGGTTTCCGGAAGCGATATCCCCAGAATCTCCTCTGTTTCGGTTTTTTAGACTCCGGAATTATCATATCATTATGCCGGATTTATTTTCAGACGAGTGTTTTTTAAACAGAAAAGAAATAGAGAAGTACGTGAGAGGTGATCTGGGAGGGAGAAAAGCAGATGTTATCGTCGGGGTCTCTATGGGGGGATTGATAGCGCCCTCTCTTGCTGTACTGAATCCGGAAGCGAAATTTATTCTCATCGGGACGGGTCCGTATTTTGAGACGTCGCTGCCGTTCTATAATTTTATGATTCGTCTGGAGAGCAGAGATCCGATGCTTTTTCTTATTCGTTTAGTAAGAGCAGTTCCCGGATGGCTTTATCTTTGGATCTATCGCAGAACTCATCAACAAAAATATGCACTTTCGGATGAGGAGTACCGAAGATCGGCCGGAAAAAGCTGGGAGGCATTTGCAAAAATTTCATTAACAAAAATGTGGGAAATACTTCGACTGGTTGCTCATACAGACAATACACGGCTTTTGAAAAAACTGCCAAATAAAACGCTTATTTTTTCAGGGTCTCATGATACTATGATGCCCCTTCGCCTTTCACAGAAAATGAACGGTTTTATCTCAAGAAGCACCATTATTGTTTTGGATAGACTGCACTATGATATGTTTACGACCAGGGAATATGAGTATGTAGAAAAATTTTTATCATAATGTATGAACGCACAGACTCTGGGAAACATAAAAACGTATTGTGTTCAAAAATATTCTGCGTCAAGAGGGAGAAGGCATGACGTTGAACATGTCCAACGGGTCCGGAACAACGCATTTGCAATACTAAAGGCTTTGGATGTGGGTTCAGTTGATAAGGATATGCTTGAGGCTCTTTGTTACCTCCATGACATACCCATGTGTGAGGCAAGCAGGGGGACAATTCTTTCTCATGCGTTTGTCCATGTCTTTGAGAAATCTATTATAAAAAAACGTATTTTTTCTCTTATTGAGCAGTTCCGTCTGACCGTGGAGGAAAAAAAGATACTCATGACAGCCATGATAAACCATCCGTACTCAATCCCGTATCGTTGCCTAAACAAACAGAGCGATATGTATTCAAAAATTCTGCAGGATGCGGATAGTCTGGATTACGTGTCTCCGATACGGGAGCATCAGTTTAAAGAAGCGCACCCCACGCTTTCATGGGCAGCAGGGATGTATCTGTCGTTTATCCGAACGCATATCGGATGGTTTCTCAACTATCCGGAGCTTCTGCACTCTGGAAGAATGTATTAACATGTTAACACGTTAATACGTCTGCTGCGCTGGTCCTTAGGATCTCATGAGAAGGAAAAAGATGCATGCAACACAGAGGATCATTTCTGCTTTAAAAATAACGCTTCGACTGTAGAGGGCTATAGATGAACGAAAAAGTCCCGGTTCCGAGACGAGCCTCGTAAAACTCAATTGTTTCTTCAAAAACGGACCGAACCAGCAAATTCCACGGTGGAGGCCGAAGGTATCCATAAGAAAATGCACCCCCAAAGAAACAAGCGCGATAGTTTCGTACGGGTGAACAGTTTGCCGGATTGTTGCCGGAGCAAGGAATTGAAAAAGGATCATACCGGCGACCCAAAAAAGAGGGAAGTGCAGGAACGAATGAATCCGGTGGTTCCAGTTTAACCTGACGGCACGGCGGAGTCCATAGAGCGGAATATCCATATCCGGAAGGTTTGAAAAAAGGATTGCCACAGCGTAGGTTATCAGTGGATCCGCATGGATATTGTGTTTAGAAAGCGCGGCTTTGGCAATCACCGCTCCGACTGCGATATGGGTAAGGGTAGTCATAGAATAAAAATAATTGTACCATACCTTATGAGATTCCACACCCGCTGGGTATACCCCTATTGTACTTTTCCCTCACTCCATCATCCAGCCGGAATATGAGCCGGACAAAATCAATAAAGCGGACAGGAGCAAAGACCAGGAAAAACCATCCCATGGTAAAGATTACCACATTTATTTTCAGTATCTCACTTGTGGTAAACGGAATATTATAGTAGATCCATTCCCAAGAAAACGTATTCGGAACTTCAGTCAAAAGAGTAGTGATAATCCATGCGCCAATCATCGTACTGATTATACGTTTGTTTCCCTCCATTACCGGAACTGATTGTAGGATTTGGAGGCCGGAATGCACAATTAGCAGCGAAAATGGCGGTGAGACTTGAAAGAGAAGGACGCTTGCGAGATTTTCTTTCAGGCGAGGAAGATACAGATATAGATGTGTAAAAAAGATATGGAATTTAGAACTCATCTCAAAACCCTCCGTAAACAGATAAGAATACAAGCAAGCTCTATAAATGCCTCATAGGTGTCCGCGTTGCGATCCCAACGAACCGTGATTCTCCTGTAATTTTGTAACCAGGCATTT
>Ga0209210_1001771_pt1 | contig 17282 bp, 40 predicted proteins | sample RifGroA1_FD_183991 | JGI IMG/M metagenome (GOLD analysis project Ga0209210, IMG submission 183991) | Contaminated groundwater microbial communities from Rifle, Colorado, USA - Rifle Groundwater A1 (SPAdes) (version 2) | ecosystem: Environmental > Aquatic > Deep subsurface > Groundwater >...
GGATGCCCCTCCAGCCACCACCACCACCACCGAAGTCCCCGCCACTGACACCACATCTTTTGAAGACCTACTGGGACTCTAACACATGACCAACACCAACCTGACACCCCCCTCCGCCGCCCCAACCAAATACACCCTTCACCACGGGGACTGCTTGGATGTCCTCAAGTCCCTACCAGCCAATTCCGTGGACGCCATCGTTACGGATCCCCCGGCAGGGATCAACTTCATGGGCAAGGATTGGGATAAGGACAAGGGTGGGCGGGACAAGTGGGTTGCTTGGATGACCGAGATATCTCGTGAATGCATCCGCGTCATCAAGCCCGGTGGCCATGCCCTCGTGTGGGCAATTGGTCGCACATCTCATTGGACCGGCTGGGCCTGGGAGGATGCTGGCTGGGAAGTACGCGAAAAAATTACGCATTTGAATGGGCAGGGATTTCCGAAATCGTTGGATGTCAGCAAGGCGTTGGACAAACAGGCCGGAGCCGAGAGGGAAGTGGTTGGGTCGAAGGTGGGGCAACCAGGATACTCTGTGGCTCCTGGAAAAGGGCGCAACACCCTCAACTCGGCGAACGATGGCAGCCTCAACAATTCTGACGCCGAATGTCAGATCACAGCCCCCTCCACCGACGCCGCTAAGAAGTGGGACGGTTGGGGGACGGCACTGAAACCTTCTAGTGAAGACTGGTGGATGTTCCGTAAGCCCCTTGAAGGCACCGTAGCAGCCAATGTATTGGCCCATGGAACCGGGGCGCTCAATATCGATGGGTGTAGAATTGGATGTGAGTCTCGCCCTATCAACAACTACTCAAGTGAGGGGGCTCAAGGCTGTATGTCCCATGGTGAGGGTAAGGGTCACTCAGGTAAGGAGTACACAACCACGACAGTGTCCCAGGGCAGGTGGCCCGCAAACGCCGTCCTCAGCCACAACGAGGATTGCGTCGAAGTAGGCACCAGGAAGGTCAAGACCGGTACTGCCACCTTCAAGAATACAGATGCCGGGACCGTGCTGGACTCCTACAGTGGGGGGCTGAAACGCCAGGACCACGGTGAGTATGGCCACGCAGACCCCGATGGCACCGAAACCGTACCCGCCTGGGATTGCACCCCCGATTGCCCCGTACGGATGTTGGACGAACAGAGCCTTGCTGGAGGCATGCACAGTGCTGGAGCCGCCCGAGACAAAACAGTAACCTCAACCTATGAAGCATCCTCCTATGACCTGTCTGGACCCAGACCCATGGGGAGGCTAGGGGACACAGGAGGAGCCAGTAGATTCTTCTACTGCGCCAAAGCCTCCAAAGGTGACCGGGGCGAGGGTAACAATCACCCCACCGTAAAATCACAATCTCTTATGGTTTGGCTTTGCAGGCTAATCTGCCCACCCGGTGGGACCATCCTGGATCCCTTCCTGGGCAGTGGTACCACCGGTATCGCCGCCCTACTTGAGGGGTTCCGGTTCATTGGCATCGAGAAGGAGCTACCCTACTTCGAGATCGCTAAGGGACGAATCGAAAACTACAACCAACCAAAGGCTGCCCCCAAGGCGGCAACTAAGGTGGAGGGGGCAACTGAGGGTAAGAACCCCACCACACCCGATACAGGCTCCATCCTGGACATGTTCGGGTGATGCAACCCCAATGAACCTCTTCATCCTTCACGAAAACCCCACCCTCGCATCCCACATGATGTGTGACCAGCATGTCGTCAAAATGCCAACCGAAACCGCTCAAATGCTATCCACGGTCGCACGGGCACATGGATTCGACGTGGGATACAAGACCACCCACCCCAACCACCCCTGCACCCGCTGGATAGGAGAGTCCCTGGAAAACTTCGCCTAGGCATCCCAACACGGTATGGCCCTGTGCCACGAATTTAACTTCAGGTACCTGCACCCACACGGCGCCCAAACGGTCATCCAAGAGATCCTTAGCAAGGTGGGGCATCTACTCCAACTACCCAATCAACCAACCAAGAACACCCTTCCCCCAAGTGATGCCCCCACAGTATAGGGGCAACGACCCAGTTACCGCCTATCGCCGATTCTACACCGAAGACAAAGTACGGTTCGCCTCATGGAGGAAAACAAGGCAACCCCCAGAATGGTGGCCCAGAAGGGTGTAACTACCCTCAACAGGAGCCAATTGATGAAGTTTATGTACCTGCGCCTCAATAAGTCCACCAACCCACGAGTGACCGTCGCCTACATGACGGTATCTGAAGCCAATGGCCCACAGGCCATCCAGTTCGGCTACGCCATCCGTGCTCCTAACGACCCCTGGAACCGAAACCGCGCTCGCCTGATCGCCGAAGGACGCATGTTCGCCTCCATGGTACGGGCTCCCAAGGAGCCCACCACCAAGGCCCCCACACAGGCCAGCGGATCCATCCCCCTGGACACCACCCCAGGTAACCCCCCAGACCAGCAAATCCTCGACGCCCTCACCGCCCTGCCCGATACCTTCATGTGCGCCGCCACCGTCCGCAAGTACGCCAAGATGGTCAGGGAAGCCAGGACAATTCGGGTGGTGGCTCAGAGCACCGTCTCGGCACCCTAAAGGGACGACCAAGGGCCGGAGAGCCTAGGTCCCCCCATTCCAAATCGGGACCCAAAAATTTCTGGGTAGAAAAATCGGCCGAAAACGTATTGCTGTGGCAATCGGCAGAATTTAAATAGGAATGGGCCCTCATGGACAATGAACCCTCACAGGACCAGCTACAAGCCCAGAAGGAAGCCCGCTGGCAAGAACTCCAAGAGTTCGGGACCCTCCACGACTGGGAGGGTGGACAGAACATCCTCCAATGCCTCCTTCAGGAAAAAGGGACCTCTAGTGGGAGAGGACAGGGGGGATGTGACACAGGAACCAGACAAGGGCCGGAGAGCCTAGGTCGCCCTTTGGGGTTCCTAATCAAAAGTCCAAAATTTTCAGGCCAAGAAATTGAGCCAACTCGTCCTGGCCTTGGCTTTCGGGGAGTTTAATAGGTTCCACTATAGGAATCAGGGGCTAATACCTGGATATCAAAGGGGTTTTCCAAATTGGTGTCCCTATTCCAATGTCGGTTGAATGTAGGTCCTGGGCCTACATGGGACCCACATGTAAGTCTATTAACCGGTTCTACAGACCCGGGGGACGGGCGATGTCAAGTGAATCAGTGCTGTCAAGTGAAATCGTACGTCGATTTTTCTGTTGACATCATCCCATACGATTGCCCTTGACATGCCCCGCACCCCATGCCCGCAAGGGGCCGGACCCCCCATGGTGCCCCTACCCCTGTCAAGCCAATTCGTCTGTCAAGAGAAATCGACTGGTACGAATTTGGTGCTTGACATGCCACCAACTATTAGGAGTTGCCGAATGGTTGGTTCCCGGACCCGGCCGTTGGCCCACAGGGTCAGGTGCCTGTCAAGAGAAATCGCCCACAGAAGGGGCATCCCCTGGGGGAACCTTGTCAAGGGAAATCACCTAGCTCCTCCCGGATCAACGAAGGCTTGGATCTTGGGACTTGTTGATTTGGCTTGACAGGAAGTCAATGGCCCCGAGGAGCCACAGGAGGCGTCCTACCTCTTTGGATGCCTCACTGCGTTCCCCGTTGGGGTCTTTAGGGAACTTTATAGTGATGTCAGCAACAGTGAAGCCAATGCCATTGCCGATACCATTCTGGATTTCCATGGCATGTTCAGCATAGTCGATCCCGTACTGTTCACTGAGGTCCAGGATTGCAGCCTCCCTGGCATCCCAAGCCCGTTTGATATGCTCCATCAGGTTGATGGGTGCGCCGCCAGCGGTCTTGAGCAAGGGCAACAGATGGGGCCGGAGAGCCGGGTTCTCTTGGGCTAGGCGGATCAACTTGGAGCGAAGGGTAGGGGCCATACACCCGGTCAGGGCATAGGCCAAGTAGGGAGCCCCGAAATTGGAACAGGCAGGTCCCCTCCCCGGGTTCCTGCCTGTTTGGCTGGGGAAGATGAGAATCGGCTCCTTGGTGGTGCCCATGGTCACATAATTACCGGTACTTGTTTTCATTTGGGCTCCTGGACTCCGAGCCGGGCGTTCATGAATGCCTTGATTTCTAGCCACGCCTCCGCGCTGCCCGGCTCCCCTTTTATGGTTTTGATGAGGTCCACCGATATCACCATGTTTGGGTCATTTGCGAGCATCATCACGAGCTTGCCAACAGAGGTTTCGGTCAGGAGCTTGCTGATTTTGTTGACTGCGGGGGGTTTCTTCATGATGTCCTCAACTACCTATCGGCACGGGAGGAGGACTTTTTAGTGAAATCGGTGCCCCCACCCTAGGCTAGTTGCTGGACTGGGCCGACAGGGCATTGATCTGGCGGGCGGTATCCACCATGCCCTGGAGGAGATCCTGGAGTTCGAGGAGCTTGTGGACATCCTCCATGGGTAGCCGGTTGATTATGGCCAGGGCATCCTTCTCGCTCCGTACGGGCCCCATATAGAACAGCAACTCCCTGAGGTGGGGGTGCTTGGGGGCATGGCGGGCCATGAAGGCATCTGCGATCTTGTCGAGGGTCATGGGAGGGACTCCTGAGGGATTGTTGGGTCAGAGGGTCAGATAGATCTACGACAGGGCGTCCATGATGCCGGTCCGGATGGCCTGGATGGTTTCCTGTGACCACCGGTAGGAGCGGGCATCCGCCATGAGGTTGCCGACGATACCTTGGACATTGGCCCGGGTGACGGGGCCTACGGTGAACAGGAAATTCTCAACCGCCTTGCGGGACACGCCCGGCTGGCTGGCGAGGGATTCGATTCGTTCGTTGGTCAGGGTGGTCATGGGGTTGTTCCTCAACTACCTATCGGTACGGGGATGGGACTTTTTAGCGAAATCGTGCCGGGTCCTACTCATCATCCTCTTCCGAGTCATCGTCTTCCTCCGAGTCATCCTCGTCCGTGTAGGGGACATCGGGGAAGTAGAGGATCTGTCCCAAACCCATGCTGTCGGTCTGGGCACTACGCAGGCCCTCGGCCAGATCCATCAGGTGACGGCTGTTGTCCTCCGCCCCCCAGACGAGGGCAGCCAGGAACTCTCCCAGGGTGTTGTCCATGCCCAGTTCGACCCCCAGGCAGGTCTTCCCGTACATGCCCCGTCCACTGTAGGACCGGCTGGTGAAGCCCTCAGAGTCATCGATGATCTGCTGTAGGATGTGCTTGGTCATGACTGCTTCCTTCCTTCCCTATCGGCACGAGAGGGGTAGTTTTTAGCGAAATCGCAACTCTGAAATAGGCCAGTCATTTCAAGCACCGTCATCATATTGGGTCCAGTTGGGGTCCTGGGTACCTCATCAAAACTAAGAGCCCAATGATTTCAATATCCGGCACGACCGTGCTGGAGGAGACAGAATCGTTTTTATGCGAAGTCGTGATTCCAATATTTCCCTGTTCCAATAATCCTCAATAACTCCCACTGACATAGGTCAAATCCCAATAAGGTGACTCCGGAAAGTCACCCGAGCGCGTCAAAACCAAATGAGCGATTTGGAAACGGGCTGTTCAGGGTACACGGATGTTCAGGTTGAGCGGTTCATGACGCGGGGCGTCGAACGGTGCAGGTCGGGTGCAAGATCCGCGGTCGGGGAGGCTTGGTGCACGCAACGGGCACTACGACTTCAACTTCTAGCCTCGAACAAGGGCCCGATCTGGCCCTTGTCGATTCCACTAAAAATCCCCATTCTCGTGCCGATAGGGTATTGAAGCAGGAGACCATGGAGAAGAACACGAACCGAGATCACGTCACTGGCCAGTATGACGTGGATGATGATGCCATGTGCACCTGTGGCCACAAGCGTGGTGAACACACCTGTGGCAAGCGCGGTACGGGGGCCTTTGAGTGCGTGGTCGAGGGGCCCGATGGCATCCTTGGAAGCGCCGGATGCGAGTGCATGAAGTTCAATAGGGTCAGCTACCGATAGGCTTCACCGCTACTGGCCAGTGACGTGATCTCGCAGGAGAGGCATGCTTCCAGGCCAGACCCAATGTTGTCCTGTCGGACGGCCTTCACAGCATCCAGGTGTTGGCCCGACTGCCGCAGCAACACTGCATACAGGACACTCGGGGGCTCTGGTTAGAACCCGAGGGTGACCCTCGCCTTGAGGGCCCGCATGCCCTGGCGGGCCAGTGACAACTCACTAAAGTACACCTTGCTGGTGCTGTGCATGGGAAAGTAGACCAACTTTTTAGTGAATTCGACCTACCACCAGCTCGGGGAGGCTCCTACCCAGTTCTTTTCCACCTCAGCAAGGTCCCGCTGGGCATTCCGGATGGCCATCTGGACGGTCTTCCCGTACCACGTACGGCCTCGGCGTCCCATGGGCCCCAGGTGCAGGGCCCATACAAGCGCCGAATCCCCCTGCTCCAGGTTGGGGCAGTCCTTGTGGACGTTCGCAGGGAGGTTTTCCGGTACTACCAGACACCGAATCAGCTGTGTCCCTGGCGTTGTGCCCATGGTGAGCTTGGCCACACGGCGTTCCAGGTTCAGCAAGGCTTCTTGGATCTTCATGGCTAGTCAATCTCCGTTCCATACTCCGCCCAGACAGCCGGTCCGACAATCCTTTGCCCTGCCAGAACACTCGCCGTGGGGTTGAAAGGCAGACCCTTCAGGACCCCCTCCTCGTTGACCACCAGGACATACCGTCGCTCACCGGGCAGCGGTCGCACAATCTCAATCCACCCACCAACAGCCTCATGCAGCTGGTCCAGGGACAGCTCTGGCCCGTTCAGGCCATGAAGTGCCGTGACTGATCCGTCTGTACCGATGATTTTTGCCATGGCTACTTTCCCAGTCCGAATTCGTCGATGGTGATGATCAGGGTCTGCCGCTGAACCTCAGCGACCGCCTCATTGAACTTCCATGCCTTGTAGGCATCGCTGACTGCCTTGTTGAAGTTACCGTCCGTACCCCCAGCCACATCACGGTCGAGTAGCTCCTTCCAGTACCTCTTGGCCTCCTCAACCTCTTTGAGGGCCATCCGGTAGGCAACTGCCGCAACCGTAACATGCATGTTCATCTTGTTCACGGCCCAGTCTCCTCCAAAAGTTCCAGCTCGTCCTCCGACCAGGGGGCATCATCCTCAAACTCGTCATCCCACCGGATGAAGAACTCCAGGTGGACATCATCCACAGCGATGATGGTTCCCCTGGCCGCTGTATCGTCCTCTCCAAGACACAGCCCGGGCTTGACTCGAACTCGATCATGAAGCCTCATTGGTTTCCTCAATACTTCCCCGAGACAATCCCGTTGGCCAGCTCGATGGCATCCCTACGAAAGAAGTATGTGCCCACGATGCCCCCGTTCAGGTACACCGTGAACCGAAGCCGGGGCGTGGGGTTGAAAACGTTGCCATTCTTGGGGTAGAGGTGCCCAATGACCACACGCTCAATCGTGTACCCCGCCGCCTTGGCCCCCGCCGAAAGCCCCACCACGCTGAATGACGTGTGCCCGAGTTCGTTGATGGGATTCATAGGTGCCTCAATACCCTATCGGCACGAGAAGGAGGATCTTTAGTGAAATCGACCTGCCTCAATGCCCACCGGGGCCAAAACCTAACCCAAAGGGCACCATCAGCAGCCTCAAGTTGACAAATAGTTCAATGGTTTCGTCAAGACCTATGGATTGGTCAGACTCCCAGAGCTATGGGTACGGGAGGCTCTGCAGGGAGTCCAGCAACTTCTCGGTCTGGGCCCGACGCACCTGCAACTGGGCCACAATTGCCTTGACGAGCTGGTTGGGATCCCGCATCGATCTCAGGACATCCGAATAGAGCCTAGCAGGACATCCCACCCCGCGCTGGCCTGAGAAGCCTCTTCGGGTTTTTCTAGGATGCCCTGCCAGGACCTACTACCCATCCCGAGCCATATGGTGTCCATCCCTGCCTTCAAATACCTATCGGTATGGGAGGGGGACTTTTTAGGGAAATCGACATTGGAAGAGCTACCAACATCCTTTCCTCAGACCGAGCTCGCTCATCATGGTCATCCTGAGGGGGTGGGTTCATGGTTGGGATCCTCGCTGGGGCTGTTCGGAATGTCAAGGGCGGAGTAGGCTCGAAATTGAAGTTGTAGTGCTCGTTGCGCTGACCCAGGGACGGAGCCCACACCCCTGGGTCTTGTCCACCGGACCCAAAACCACACCCAAATGACACCAATGAGACACATCGGCTTACGAAATCATTGGACTTTTCAGAATTGGTCACTTTTGGGGGTCCAGGACAGTCCCCACGGCGAGCGCCCCTGCAACCCGATCCCAGAAGGCCTCGGTATCCATGTCATCGAGGTGGATCCTGACCTTCGTGATGCCATAGTCCCGTTTGATGGTGTTTTCAGCGATCCTGCGGTACCCAGCATCCTTGCTCTTTAGGGCTGTGAAGACTTCGTTGGCTGCCTTCAGGGTGTCCTTGAACCCCCGTACCTCATGCTGGAACACCACCACGAGGTTGCGATCCAGGAGGGTACTCACCTCAGTCCTCCAATGGGCAACCCACTTGGTCTGGCCATTCTTCTCGGCCAGCTGAGCCTTGTAGAACTCCAACAGAGCCCCTCCCGTGTGTTCCTCCACCTTGTCCTTGAAGGTCTCTCGGCTGTAGGCCATGGCCCTAAGAATACGCGTAGCGACCCGTTTGGCTGTTGGTTTCAAATCCGGCATTTCCGTCTCTTTCCAAAGTCGCGGGTTGGTCCGACAGACCCTACCAGAACCTCAACCACACCCGTCCCCGCTGTAACCCGGTTCCAAATGTGTTTACAGGCCATGATGTCCAACAGGGCTTTAAAGGGCCCAACCAGAGTACATGGTGTTGAGGTCCTGGTAGGACCAGTCAAGAAAAGTGCCCCAGGGGCCAAAGATTAGGAACCAGTACAGTCCGGTGGGACTCGAACCCACATCCACGGTTTACAAAGCCGCTGCTCTGCCTGCTGATCTACCTCAATGTAGGTTATCCTAGGTTCCTACACCCACTTCCACCAGCTGAGCTACTTGGACTGTACTGACTCGATGAAGAATCCCATGTGTGGCCAGGAATTGAACCCAGCTACGGTCAGTCCACACCGACCGTCCCCATCCAGGGGCTAGGGGGAATCGAACCCCTGCACATCCAACACACACATGAGACTCGGTCGCGGGCAGGGGAGCTGCACCCCTCTAGCTTCATCAGCACCCTTTCGGGCCCCAGAACTCCTGGGCGGTCCGCGTTGTTGTTACAAACTACTATCGGTACGGGAAGGTGACTTTTTAGGGAAATCGTCACCGACCCATCACAACAGCCCCACAGCCAACATTGGCCATACATAGGATGCCACGTACCCCTTTGCTGGAGTTGCAGGACTTGCAGGCGATCACGATGTTCTCAGCCACATTGGGGCCACCCTTCGAGATTGGGGCTACATGGTCCACCGTAGGTTTGTCCCCATAGGGCTTGAGGCAGTAGGCACACAACCCACAAGATACCTCCAGGGCCAGCTCAACCTCATCCCCTGTGAGGGTACTCTCCACCTTGGCTAGATTGGCCCGACGCTGCTGGCGGTTCACAGTGAAATGTTCTGGGTGGGATTTGTAGAACCGGGCATCCTTCGCCCGTCTCCTTTCAGGGTGCTCCTTGTTCCGGGCATTTTGACGGGCCCGCACTGCTGCCCTGTTAGCCTGATAATAAGCTGCACTCCGGACCCTATATTTTTCAGGGTCCCTGGCATCCTCCCATGCCTGAACTCGTTCTGGATTGGAGGCACGATAAGCAATAACCTGCTCCTTAACCTTCACCCCGTCCCTCACGTAGCGTGCATGCCTGAGAATGGACATACACTCTTTACACTTGTACTTGTGCCCATCTTTAGCCCGTTTGTTAAGGCCAAAATCGTCAAGGGGCTTCAGAGTCCCACATTCGGAACATACTTTTTTAGCTGCCAAGGCATCCATGCCAATGTGTGCGCAATAGGGAGATTAGCTGCGGGCCCTAACCTGAGCCCCGCCAGGGACTTGAACCCTGACCCGAAATCAAATGCCCGGTACTGCTCCATCTCACCCTTCGAAAGTCGAATCTTCATGGTATCCTCAATATCCTATCGGTACGTGGAGGCAACTTTTAGTGAAATCATATTCGGCCCCCAATTCAGCCCTGCCCGTCTTCGGACAGCATGGAACTAATCAACTTCTCGGCCGTGTCCCGACGCTCACGTAACCCGGCCACAACCGCTTTGACCAGCTGGTTCGGATCCCTCATGGGCCCGATATTGCTCACAATTGTGTGTTCCCCACACACGATGTAGTGGCCATCCCCAGTTGGGTAAATTGAGAACTCCTTCGTGAACCTCAGGCAATAGTGCCAGCCGAGATTTTCCCACACGTCCACAACCCACCCCCCAGTCCTCATCCTCTTCAGGAGCTTCTGGGCTTCCCGCCCAGCGGTTTCGTATGCCTCCCGGGTACACCCTCCCCCGCAAGCCGGAGAACAATAGACCCCCCCGCGAAGTACCGGTGTCCATGACAGTTTCTTTGCAACAGGCTTCATTTCTTCAAGTCTCCAGTTTCAATGCCAGGGCTACCCGTACACGATCTCCCCAAACAGGGCACATTGGATGAACACGTCAGCCGTGACCATATCACAGTTGCTGATCAGGACATCCTTGAAATGGTCAGGGTACTCCCGGGCCATCACCTGAAGGCCCCTCACGATGGAAGCATGGTTCATCACACACTCCCGCCTGGGGTCCTCGTTCTCGTAGATGGTCACCCCCCAGTAGTGTGCCCGGTCGGGACAGCTTGTGGAGTCCACATGCCCCCAATACCGGATTCCGCCAGACTCGATGGCACTGATCAGCAAGGACTCGATCTCCTCGTTCTCAACCTCGAACGTCACGGTTACGGATGTCTTGGGCTGCTCAACTTCACGCTTGGTCATTGGTCAATCCTTTTATCAGTCGGGCTGTATCCTCAGAGATCCAAACTGGACCCCACGCTACCTCACTACCTATCGGCACGGGAAGCCAACTTTTTAGCAAAATCCCACGGCGGCCCTATGTGGCCCTATACCTCGAAGCTCAGTTCCTTTCAGCATGGAGAAATCGGCTGTAGCCCTCACAAATCAGGCCCGACTCCAAGGTCCCTGCTTGGGACTGGAGACCCACTCCAAGGGTTCCCTGCCCAGCTTCCCAGAATCAAAGGTCACGGTAACCAGAGCCAGCCTACCAGACAGGGCTTCGGTCCCGCCTATACGAGCGAACTCAAGTGGGACCCCAGCCTCAGTACACAGCTGACGGGCCTGCCCCTCCGCCCGAAGGCAGGCTTGATGGTTACTAGGCCCAAGAGACCGCAACTCCTCAACCCCCTCGCTCGCAGAAGCCACACGATCCCTCTCAGCTCGGGTAGGACCCATGTTGGCCAGGAAGGTAGCAATCACGTCACCGCGTTCCCACGTCGTCTCACTCATGTCCCCTGTTACGCCCTCCGGGGTCAAAACCTAACCTAAATGGCCCCTGACTCCCTCACGGCCTTACGAAATCATTAGGTTTTCTCGGATTGGTCACTTTTGAGGGTCTCGGACAGGACCCCGTTCCACGAATCGTCGGTGGCAGTCTGCACCCACCGGAAACTCTCCCATGTACCCAGGTGCACTGGCGTCACTGTCCTGGTCCCCCCATGCCGCACCACCGTCGATCACAATGGCAAGATACGGGTAGTCCCCCTCCTGGCTTTGTTCGCCCATACACCGCACCGGGCGCTCACAGATTGCACACTGCGCCTCATCCGACCTGTACGCATGGGCTCTGCCCGTCCCCATCGCGAACGGAGGAACCGCAAATGATCCATCTGGCCTCTTCATCCCAATCGCGAGGTGCGGTGTAATAACTTCACACGTCAGTTCATGCCCCGTCCGATTCTCGCGTCTCGTCGGTATGATGTCTCAACTTTTAACCGAAATCGGCCATTGCCATATGTGGCCCTATACCTCGAAGCTCAGCTCCTTGAACAGGTCCTTCGCAGCCTCAAGCCCCAGGGCCCGATCAACCACCTCCAGGCGTACCACCCTGCGAAGCCCCTCAACAGCCTCCCTGATCGATGAACAGAACTCGGATGCAAAGGTGGTGAGATCCCCATCAGGTCCCAAGTCAGCCATGGCACGGTACTCAGGACCAGCTGCCCGGGGATAGACACACACCCGAATTGGTAACCCCCCAAACACACCAAGCTCGTCCTTGGTCAAGATATGAGGACGATCCTGAGCCTCATCACTGTATTGGATATCTGTCAGCTTGTTCATCATCTTCATGTCATCACTACCCCTATTGGTAACGGGAGACCCCACTTTTAGGAAAATCGACCTACTTCGATGCCCACCGGGGTCAAAACCTAACCAAAATGGCCCCCGCTAGCCTTACCGGCTGACGTAATCATTAGGTTTTCTCGGATTGGTCACTTTTGGGGGTCCAGGACAAGGCCCTCCGTTGGGACTAGATCCCGGCTCCGAAAAAGGACCGGATAGTTCGCCTCAGGGAGACCTTCCAGGTAGACTGTGTACCGACCGGTGCTGGTACAACATTTCCGGACCTCTCCGTACAGTCCCTTGAAGGGACCCTTTTCACGAACCCGGACCCGAACGCCACTTCCAGGCTGGAAGGAGCCAATTAGGGTTGCAGGCTCATTGGAAATGGAGCCGGGGACATCTGCCATAAGGATGAGCCTGTCCCCATCATCAACCCCAAGACGATGGAGGCCCCGGCGGGCATCCACATCGAGTATGACCTTGGTGTTCCCAGGCATCTTCCCGCTTTGCAGGATCCGCTGCAATGACTCGAAAAGTTCTTGGACGGTCATCGTACAACCCTCAGAGCGGGCTTCCCTCGCATGGCTACCGGGAGGGGATTGATGACGGCATACCAGCCCGTACAGAGCTCAGCATACACACCACAAGCCTGGAGGGCTCCATCCATCTCTACCGCACGGTCACCCTCAGGGTCGAAGAAGGGGGCAAGGTTACCTCCTCCATGGACCACCACGAGAAGAGCACTGGGATGGACTTGGTTCCACTCCCCCACAGAGGCATTCCATTCCTTGGGGGTGTAGAACTTACCGTCAGGAATATCCCCAACGAGGTTCTGAACCACTTGTCGGAGCTTGAGGGTCACAGCCAGCGACCCTTGGACGGGGAAAGGATCGTGTCGACCCCATTCAGGGTCGAGTAGGCAGAGACCACTGCCCGGCCATCCAGGAACATGACCTTGGCAAGGGTCACCTCTCCCGCCAGGAAGGCCAGCCCCATCTTGGTCCTGATATCCTGGGTGACCAGGAAAAGCTTCCACTCAGGACCGTCCCAGTGCCCCTTGTACTGAGGGTACCGGGCATTCTGAAGCTCCGCATTCCTGCGAAGCCGGACAATCCGCTCAGCTGGATCCTTGGGTGTGGTCATCTTAACCTCACTACCCTATCGGCACGAGAAGACAACTTTTTAGTGAAATCCTACGGTGGCCCTAGTACCGGCTCGATCAAGTTGACCATTTTCCCACAAGCTGCGGGGGAACACCCATCCGAACAGCCCCTGTCGGCAATCCTCCAAACCTCACGTAGAACCGCATAGGCGGCATCCCGCTCTCGAAGGATCCGTTCCATCTTCTCGTAGGCTAAAGAGGGGAGGAGTGCAAAATCATCATCATCCGTGAGCATGCCCCTATTACCCCCATCCCGTATCCCACCGGACCCAAAACCTAACCAAAACAGCTCCGCCTACCCCACATCACTGACGGAACTATTGGGGATTTTGTCGGAGTGTGGTTTTGACCCCGGTGGGACAGGCAATCCCCATGTTGGCCATGATGGCAGCCTCTCGCTGTTCATCAGGCACCCCAAATGTCATGGCCTTCGCTTCCTCCCTACCCCTAGTAGGTGCCTGCATCCTATGTAGCTCCTCCCTCAGGAACCACATGGGCTCACCCTCTCCCTCAAGCTGTACTAGAACTTGGCTGCTACCCTCTCGACCCACCACAATTCCATCCCGGCCATCTATGGCCACCAAGCCAGTCTGGGGAAGACCTGCCTCAGGTCGCCATTGAGAAGCCACTCGAACGGTGTCCCCCAATAGGATCATGTCCTGTAGAGTCTGCTGTCCTAGGGACCGACCCACCCGTGGGATTTTGGTCACTTCAGGCGAGTGCAGGACTACTACCCCCCCCATCCACCTTTGGGACATCAGGTGAGGCAGTGACCCTCTCCAAATGGCGTAGAGCAATCAGCTCAATGTGCCCGTCAGGAAACAGGACCCAAGAAGAGTCCCGTACATCATCCCCCTCAACTACAACTGGTAGGAATAGCGGAGGGAGTGGTTCCACTATCACCCCAATCTGAAGATGAACCCGAGCACCCCAGCCATTTGGCCAGTTCACCTTGACCTTATCCCCTACCAGGATTGGATCCTCCACAGATGCCAGCAAAGTCTCATATTGCTCGTGCACCTCACTGGCCCTACGTACCCTGTTCTGTAACTCCCCCCTGAGGTCCACAAGGGCCATCTCAAGGGTAGGACCATAACCACAGGCCCCATCAGGCCCATCATCCGCCTCCACCCGATAGTGGGCATCCCATTGCGGGAGATATACGTGAACTGCCGTGATGGGAAGTGCACCCCACCTGCCCAATTGGTCCTTGCCTAACTTGTACTCCATGTGTGCCATGGCTACTTGCCCCCTACTAGATGACGCCTTGCTATGGCATCATGGGTCCGCTCATTACTGACAAAAGTCCCCAGAAGCGCAATCAGCCTGATTCGGGATACACTCACCTGAGAAGCCGTAGCCCCAAATCGCTCCCTCCCTAATTGCTGGAGGGCCAATCCCGAAACCCGGGAATCCTTGAGCAGTATCTCCACTTCATCCAATGTCAGCTTCTCATAACTCATTGTGGTTCCTTTGTTTGTGATGTTTGGTAAGGGACTGGCTGGAGACTGTGGAGTTCGGGACTGACTCTGGCCGGAGAGCCCAAGTCAGGTTGAGTTGAGGGCCAAAGTATTGGCCGGGATTTCAGTTTCAATATTTTTGGGTCCAAAATCATTGGGGCTTTAACTATTTGACTCCTACCGACCCGACCCTCGCTCTCCGGCGTCGGTAGGGTCCTCCCCATCCCTCGAAGGGACCCTGATGTCCCACCCCGTTGTGGCTCCATGGATGAGCCCACAGGACTTGGTTCCTAGGGGGCACACGCAGGACAGGACGGGGTTAATCTGGCAAGAGGGGTCTTGTTTGCCCTGTTCTAGTGCCCGGTCTTCACAGGGAATGTGATCCATGCAAATGAACTGACCCGGATGGGTAATTGGGGAAGCTGCCTTCATGTGAGGCCGAATCTGTTGGGTTCCACAGCGGGCGCATGAGACGAGGGTCATTTACCTACTTGCTCTTCCTAGGGTTCCGATGATGATCTCTTTACAAGTAGGGCATTGGACCAGATACTCACTTGGGCCTGCCGCACACTCTCCAAGGGTATGGGACGATTCCCACACCTGGAACTCGACCAAGGTCAAACAGTACTGGCAGGTACCGTGGCAGATTGCATCTTGGGGTCTTGTTCCTTCACGTAGTACAATCATGGGCTCACCAGGATGGGAGCACCGCAGTCCCCGTCAAAGGTAGGGTCATTTGGGTCCAGGTGGCGGTCTTCTGGGAGGGTCTGCCAAGCTGTAGGTGCCTTGAGGGTGGCCTTACGTGGGGGTGTGGGTGCCAGGACAGCTACGGTGATCATGGCACCCAGGGCGATGGCAGCCAGGGTCAGGAAGATGAACTCCCAGGGGTTGTCCCAAGGGTCATTTGGGTGTGTCTCAGTCATGGGTTTAGTTACCCCTCCTGTAGTTGTTCCAGACCCCCCCAAAACCGACACCTTCTGGATTCTCGGCAAATTGTCCAATGATTTCGTAGTGGGCTATAGTAGGTGGTCTCTATTCGGGTGTGGTTTTGGCCCCGTGGAGCATGACGGGGTGGTTGGGGGTGGGGTTTTTGGGATTGTGGGTCCTTATGGGAGGGGTCCTATATTGTGGGTTTGTGGCAAGCGATTCGTTTCGAGCGAATCGCTTGAAACGATTTGTCCCAATTGGAATCGTTTGAATGTATTTGAGTTTCAATAACTTGTGGGGTCCCAGAGGGGTTTCCCAACGGCTAGTGGGTGGTCCATTTTGGACCAGTCCTGTTACCTGATAGGTTAAGGGGACTTAGTCACCAAGGTGTTCTATTAATGGGTCCAAGTACTTGGGGTTGTCGGTCTTAGGGATACCCATTCATCGCAGACTTGGCGTGTAGTGCAGATGAGGAGTGCCCACACACCCGAGCCAAAGATGATGGCGAGGAGGATGCCAAAGCCTATGTAGGAGGGCCAGTCTTCGTTCCACACGTTTGAGCGGCCCTGGTCATTGGGTGTTTGGGGGGTGGTGGGACCCATGGTTGGCGGTAGTTGGGTGGGGTCATTGCTCTGGGGGTCTTGGGATGTCTGGCCAACATTGGGGGCCTTGGGAGTTGAGGATCTGTCGTTGGTCTTTGGTGAGGGCGTCCCAAGCTGCATCCATCTGGTCAAGGATGTCGTCTTCCAGTTCCATGTCAGCCTGACGGGCGGTGGTGGTTCTTGTGCCATGGAAGGATGGGTCATCGAGGGAGGCTTCTTTGGCCCGGATGTCCCATAGTTGGCATTGGAGGTTCCGGTAGGTTTTGAGGGGGTCTGTGGGGTCGTCCATATCATTTAGTTCCAGCTGGTAGTGTTTTGGACAGGTGGTGTTCCAGCTGGCTACGGAGTAGGTCTTCCGCTTCACTTAGATTGAAGAAGTTGGAGACACAGGGGATATCGGTACGTGGGTTGTCATGGGTGTACATGAGGAACAGCCGTCCGGCCCCATAGAGCCATACCCCCAGGGTGTTTCTCTGCCCTCCTCCGGTCAGGACTATTGGGCGCAGCCCCTTGCAACCACAGCCACAGGGGGTCCAGTCGAAGTCGAATTTGTAGTCGGGGGTCTTGGGTGCTTTGAGGGTCATGAGCTTGCTGGCACCTCTGGGCTTACGGGGTCGTGGTGTCTTTTTGGGCTTCCAGGTCACGCGGGTGTTGCAGGCGTGGTTATCTCGATGGTGTGGGGAAAGGGTACACATTAGCCCATCTTTGTTGCGTTCGCCACAGGTGGCCAAGTTGGTGGGGGTCAATTAGTTTCTCCTGGTATGGCGCGTTCCACGTAGATCCCCCCGAGGAATGTTTGGAGGCAAGGATAATTCGTAACTAATCATTTTTCTTTATGTCAATGCGATCGCCGCTTACCGA
>Ga0209210_1001772_pt1 | contig 17254 bp, 26 predicted proteins | sample RifGroA1_FD_183991 | JGI IMG/M metagenome (GOLD analysis project Ga0209210, IMG submission 183991) | Contaminated groundwater microbial communities from Rifle, Colorado, USA - Rifle Groundwater A1 (SPAdes) (version 2) | ecosystem: Environmental > Aquatic > Deep subsurface > Groundwater >...
TAACCCCCCCCCGAGCCGGTTTCAAAATAACTTTCGCGCTGGAATATTTCGCTTCCACTTGATAAGCAATCGTGCCTTCTTTAGTCAGCGGAATCGTAATTAAAGTTTTTTTAGCGCGATTAAAAGCTTTCTGAATTGATTGAGCGACATCTTTTCCTTTGGCTATGCCGACGCCAACCTTGCCCTTTGTATCGCCGATAACAATAGTGGCTCTGAAGCTGAATCGTTTTCCGCCCTTGGTTACTCTCGCAACCCTTGCTATATCCAAAACTGTCTGTTCATATTCTGATTTTCTGTCGGCATCGCCAAACTTGCGACCTCTGCCCCCTCTGCCCCCTCCGCCCCTGCGATCTCGGAAACCGGCTGAACCCCGATTTGATTGCGGGGCCGTCGGCAGTACCGGTTGCTCCGGCAATGCGGTGGCTGTATTTGGTTGTGTGTTTTGATTTTCTTCCATTTTTTAACTATATTTTAATTCCTCCCTTGCGTAAACCGTCGGCAAGAGATTTAACCCGACCGTGATATTTAAAACCGCCCCTGTCAAAAACCGCTTCCTTAATATTCTTTTCTTGCATTTGGATTGCCAACGATTCGCCGACCTTAAACGCTCTTTCTGATTTCTTGGCTTTTGTTTTTTCTTTTGTTTTAGTTTTTGAAATCATGTCTGACGCGCTAACAATCGTTTTTTGATTTTCATCGTCAATAATCTGGGCAAAAATATGTTTGTTGCTTTTAAAAACAGAAACTCTCGGCCTGACGGCGGTTCCGGTTATAATCGCCCGAACTTTTTTGTGTCTTTTCAGGCGTAATTGTTTTTTAGTGCTTGTTTTATTCATGTTGATAATTAAGAAGTTGCCACAGACTTCTTGCCGGCTTTCTTAATTATTACTTCGTCATTATATTTAATGCCGCTGCCCTTATAAGGTTCCGGTTTTCTTTTTGTCCTAATATCGGCGGCAACCTCGCCAACCAATTCTTTATTAAAACCGCTCACTTTTATAACATTTTTCTCCACTTTAAAACTGACTCCTTCCGGCGCGGTAATAGTAATCGGATGGGAATATCCCAAGTTTAATTCCAGTTCATTTCCCTTTACCGCCGCTTTATACCCTACACCCTGAAACTCAAGAATTGTTTCAAATCCTTCAGTTACACCCTTGATCATATTTGCGATCAAAGCCCTGGTTAAACCCCACAAAGCGCTGCTGTCTTTGCCAACATTCTCCCTTAACTGAATTTTTATAATATTATTCTCCATATTCACATCCAAAGCTCCGGAGATGGTTCTCTTTAATTCTCCCTTCGGTCCCTTAACAAATATGACGCCATCTTCTATTCTGATTTCAACACCGGCAGGGACATTAATTATTTTTTTACCTATTTTGCTCATATTTAATAAATTTCAAACATTAACTCTCCGCCCAAGTTTTTCTTCCTGGCTTCCCGCGAACTCATTATACCTTCAGGCGTTGAAATAACGGCCATTCCATAACCGGAACGAACCAGCTTAATTTCTTTTGCCTTTATATACATTCTTCTGGACGGGCGGCTTATAATTTTTATACCGCCAATCGCGCCTTCGCCGTCAGAATACTTTAAAGTCAGCAAAAGAAATTCCGCTTCGCTCTTTTTCATTTTTTTATTTTTTCTGTCAACTTCCGCAATAAAACCCCCCTCTTTAAGAATACCCGCTATTTTTAATTTAGCCTTAGAAAAAGGAACAAAAACCTGCTCGCTCTTAACCGCTTGAGCGTTTTTAATTCTTATTAAAATGTCTGAAATTGGATCGGTCATAATATTCTACTAATTACGAATTGGTACGAATTTACGAATTTTTTAAATTACTTATTCGTATATTCGTTTAGATTCGTAATTCGTAGGAAATTACCAGCTGGATTTTTTTATTCCGGGCAATAAACCCTGACTGGCTAATTCTCTAAAATGAATCCGGCATAATCCGAATCTTCTCATGTAGCCGTGCTTTCTTCCGCAAATAAAACATCGCAATACTATGCGCGTGGAAAACTTGGGCTTTTTATTTGATCTTGCGATTGTAGATTTTTTGGGCATAAACGGGGTTTACCTTAACGATGATTTAATTGGAAATCCTAAAAGCTTTAATAAGGCTGTTCCTTTCTCTCTATTCTTGGCATCGGTAACAACGGTTACTTCCAAACTAAAAATATCTTTAATGTTTTCGTAATTAACTTCTGGAAAAATGCTTGATTCTTTAATGCCAAGATTCAAGTTTCCCATTTTATCAAAATTCTTCGGCTCAATTCCCCTAAAATCCCTTGATCTCGGCAAGGCAACTGAAATTAATCTGTCTATAAAATCATACATTCGTTTGCCTCTTAAGGTTACGGCGATTCCAACTTCCATGCCCTCTCGAGTTTTAAATCCGGCTATGGATTGTTTGGCTTTTTTCATAACCGCTTTTTGGCCGGAAAGCAAAGATATATCCCTTTTAACTCTTTCAATGGCTTTGTCGTCTTTTAAAAATTTGCCGATACCGGTATTGATAACCACCTTTTTTATTTTGGGAATCGCCATAATATTGGCAATGCCAAAATCTTTCTGTAAGACAGGAGCCGCCGTTTTCTTATATTTTTCCAATAATCTTTGCATATTTATTTTAGCGAGCGAGGGGCAAAATGGAAATTCTTATTTACATTTTGTCCGAGCGAAGCTAAAAGGGTGAATACTCCGCCGCTCTGCGGCGGTATCAAGGGGCGAAGCCTCCTCTTGATACCTCGCGGCTTGCCGCGAGGAGAATTCATTTGGTTCATTATTCTAACACAAGTTTAATTATTTGAAAAGCGTAGTCCTATACTTCGGCTTCGCATTTTTTGCAAATTCTCACTTTATTTTTACCCTCTACTCTGAAGCCCACTCTTGTCGGTTTTCCGCATGATTTGCAAACCAAAGCTACGCTCGGCACGCTGACGGCGCGTTCTTTATTTATGATTTGCCCTTTCTGACCCTGTTTTCTGGCTCTGACATTTTTCTTGATCATGTTAAGCCCCTCAACAATAATTTTTCGGGCCGTCGGCAAAACAACGGAAACTTTTCCGGTTTTGCCCCGATCTTTTCCGTTAAGCATTATTACATTGTCTCCTCGTTTTATCTTCATAAAACTCCTCTACTAATTACGAATTGGTACGAATTTACGAATTTTTTAAATTACTTATTCGTATATTCGTTTTGATTCGTAATTCGTAGGAAATTACACCACTTCTTCCGCCAATGATGCAATCGTGTTAAACCCTCTTTCTTTTATTTCTCTCGGTATCGGACCAAAAATTCTTCCTCCTTTGGGTTCTTTTCCATCCAGTATCACCACCGCGTTATCGTCAAATCTGATATAAGTTCCGTCTTTTCTCCTGAAAGATTTTTTCTGCCTTACGACCACCGCCCGTAAAACTTCTTTTTTCTTTACTAATTTTCTCGGTTCGGCAACTTTAACGGAAACTACCACAATATCTCCCAATTGGGCGTATCTTCTTTTTGATCCTCCAAGCACCTTGAAAACACCGACCTTTTTTGCTCCGGTATTATCTGCGACATCTACTATTGAACGAGGCTGCAACATGTATCATGTATCATGTATCATGTATCATGAACAAATTTTTTATTTTTGTTGCATGTTATATGTTACATGAACTGCGCTTATTTAGTCTTGCCGGCTATAATCCATCTCTTTTCTTTTGACATTGGCCTTGTTTCTTGAATAGTCACCTTATCACCCGTATGGTACTGATTATCGGGGTTATGAGCCTTAAATCTCTTGCTTACTTTATAATATTTCTTGTATTTTTTGTGTTTTTTCAAAGTTAAAACTTCCACCACCGCAGTCTTGGACATTTTATCGGATACGACTTTTCCCGTAATTAATCTTAATTTTGTTGTTTTTTCTTCCATGGTTTTAAATTATGTTTCTTAATTCTTTTTTCTCATTTCCGTTAAAATCCTGGCAATGTCTTTCTTTGTTTTTTTAATTTGGCTGGTATTCTTTAACTTTTTATCGGCAAGATCAAATCCGGCCTGCATCAATTTGGCTCTTAATTCTTTTAATATTTGCGACAACTCTTGTGCGTCTTTATTTTTAAAATCGTTTTTCATAATATTATCTCTTTATTATCCTCGTTTTTATCGGTAATTTAAACGCTCCAAGCCGCAACGCTTCTCGAGCCAAAGTTTCTGATAATCCGTCAATCTCAAAAATAACCCTGCCTGCTTCAATGGGAACTATAAAATGGGAAAGGGCTCCCCTACCTCCGCCCATGCCAACCTCTGCGCTTTTGGCCGTTCTCGGCTTATCAGGAAAAACTCTTGTCCAAATTTTACCGCCCCGTTGAACAAATCTTGTCATAACGCGCCTTGATGCTTCCAATTGATTTGACTTAATCCAAGATGACTCGCTTGCTTTCAATCCAAAACTGCCAAAACTTAACTCCGTTCCCCGCGAGGCTTTGGGTTTTAACTTTCCTTTATGCACTTTGGTATGTTTTACTCTTGCCGGTTGTAACAATTTATCTTATTAGCTTGTTAATTTGTTAGCTTGTTAATGAAACAAGATAGCAATATAACAAGATATCAATTTATTTCTGAAATACTTCTCCCTTATAAATCCAAACCTTAATTCCCACTGTTCCATATGTGGTCATTGCGGTTGCTTTTGCATAATCTATATCGGCGCGCAAGGTTTGCAACGGCAGATTTCCTTCTTCCAAATGTTCGGTTCTGGCTATTTCGGCGCCGTCTAACCGTCCGCCCAGTTGAATCTTGGCGCCCTTGTTTTGTTTATTCGCCATTATTTTTGATAATGTCTGCTTCATTATTCTTCTAAAAGGAATGCGTCTCTCTATTTGTTCAACTATTGATTCGGCCATAACGCTTGCCGATGATTCCGGATTTTTAATTTCTTGCACTTCAATGCGAATGGAAATTTTATTTTTTAAAAGTCCGCGAATCTTAGTTTTTAAATCTTCTATACCTCCCCCTCCCCGCCCTATCAACAAACCGGGCCTGGCGGTATAAATTATTATATTTAAAATATCCGTTCCTCGTTCTATCTCAATTCTGTCCACGCTGGTATTTTTTAATTTTAATGACAAAAAATTTCTGACAGCAACATCATCTTTAAGATAGGGGGCGTATTTCTTGCCGCCAAACCATCGGGACGCCCAATCCTTTTGTATTCCTATCCTAAATGATGTTGGTGAAATCTTATGACCCATATTTCTGATATTTAAACATTTAAATATTTAAACTGTCGTTATACTGCTTTTCGTTGGAACAGCCGTTTTCCTAATTTGCCTATTACATTTCCCTTTTTCCCTAATTCTGATTTTATTTCTAGTTTCTTTGTTTCTGTTTGTTTCTCTTCTTTTTCTGTATAAACTTTTTCAGATCTTTTTGGTTGGGCGGATTCTTGTCTTTTAAGACCGGGAACCTTCTCTGCCAGAACAATCTTAATGTGGCTGGTCTTCTTTTGAATCATTGATGCTCTGCCGAATCCTTTTGGTCGAAAACGCTTTAACTTTACCCCCTCGTTCACAATAAAATCTTTTATAAACAGATTGTCTTTCACCATATTAAAATTATTTTCTGCATTGGCAATGGCTGAATTTATGATTTTTATTATACCTGATGCCGGTCTTTTTATTACATACTCAAGATGAGCCAACGCTTTTACGACACCTCTACCTTTAACCAAATCAACAACCGCCCTAACTTTTCTTGGAGCCATTCGAAACTTATTTAATTGGGTCGTAACTTGTGCCATGATAATTATCTAATAACTTATAACGAAGAACTAATAGCTGGATTTAAGTTTTGGTTTTGAACTATTAGTTTTGCGTTATCTTATGCCGGTTTCTTTTCTCCTTCTTTTGGCGCAACTTTTGCCGCCTGCGCCGCTTCCAATTCTTTTTGCTTTTGAGCCGCTTCCAACTCTCGCTGCATTCTTCCTCCGTGTCTGGTAAATTTTTTCGTTAAAGAAAATTCTCCAAGCTTATGTCCAATCATGTCTTCCGTAACTAATACCGGGATATGGATTCTGCCATTGTGCACTCCAAAAGTAAAGCCGATCATTTCGGGAACAATCGTGGAATCTCTTGACCATGTTTTAATGATGACCTTATCCCCAATCTTAAGCTTGCCTATTTTTTTTAATAGTTTTTCGTCAACGAAAGGTCCTTTTTTTATTGATCGCGACACTTGCTATCTTGCTATCTTGCCATCTTGCTACCTTGATTAACAAGATAACAATTAACAAGATAACAATTTACTTATTTCTTCTTCTAACAATAAATTTTCCCGACTTCTTTTTCTTGTTTCTTGTCTTTCTGCCACCGGTAACTTTGCCCTGCGCGGTCTTGGGTCGTCTTGTGCCTCTTCCCTGTTTCCCTTCTCCTCCACCATATGGATGGTCAACTGGATTCATCGCTGTGCCTCTTACTTTCGGTCTTCGCCCTAACCATCTTGATTTGCCGGCTTTACCCAAATTAACCAAATTATGTTCGGAATTTGATAATTGACCCATGGAAGCATAGGATTCTCCCGAAATCATTCTTGTCTCCGATGACGGCATGACTAATTGAACAAAACCCGCTTCGTTGGCTAAAACCATAGCGCCCCCTCCGGCAGACCTGACAAGTTTGCCGCCCTGATTCGGGAAAAGCTCAATATTATGAACGGTTGAACCTTGGGGAATATTTTTTAATTTGATTCTATTGCCCGGTTTTATTGGGGCTTGCTCGGCTGTAATGACTGTATCCCCTACCTTCAAATCTTGCGGAGCCAAAATATATCTTTTTTCCCCGTCTGCAAAATGAATTCTCGCGATTCTCGCCGTTCTGTTCGGATCATATTCTATTGCAAACACCTTGCCCGGAATATTTAATTTGTCCTGCTTAAAATCGATTTCTCTATATAATCTCTTAACTCCACCGCCACGATGAGGAGCCGTAATACGCCCCTGATTATTTCGGCCAACTTTTTTGTGAAAACCTCTCTTGAGAGACTTTAAAGGATCAATTTGGGTTAATTGAGAAAAATCGTATCCTTTCATTTGCCGCCTGGATGGGGTTGTTGGATTGTATTGCTTCATAATTTTACGCTTTTGCCTGTTCTATGGAATAACCGTCCTTTAATGCTACTATTGCTTTTCTAAAACCGGCTTTAAATCCCGGATGTTTTCCGATATCTCTTCTTTTCTTGGGTAAATTAATAATTCTGACATGTTTTACTTTTACATTAAAAAGATTTTCCACCTGTTTCTTGATTTCGTTTTTGGTTGTACTATCATAAACCTTAAAAACATACTGATTTATCCCTAAAAGATCAGATGCTTTTTCACTTATGTAAAAACTCTTTAACACGCTAAATCCGCCCTGCGCTCCGGCCAACTTTTCCAAAGGCAAAGACGAAACAATCTTTTTATCGTCTTGTTCCGATTGTTCTTCAACGACAGTTTCATCGTGCGCATTCTTTTTCTTGTCTGTCTCTTTTTTGTTAAAAATATTTAACTTCATAATTTTACATTAAAAATCTATAATTATTTCTTTTTCAAAATATCTACCGCGTCCTTCATCAATAACAAATATTTTGAAGAAAGGATCAGCAAAGGGTTTATATTTCTGGCCTCAACGGTGTTTAGGGACGGTAAATTCTCGGCCGCTCTTTTGATAACGCTGTCCAAAGACGGCGTAATCATTAAAACACTCGGTTTATTTTTGCTTTCTTCAAATAATTTTGAAAAGTTTTTCAAAATTAAAGCCATTTCTTTGGTTTTTGCCTGATTCAACTTAATCTCGTCTAAAACTAACAATTGCCGGTTCTTCGCTTTTGAAGATATGGCCATTAACAAAGCCTTCCTTGCCATTTTCTTGTTTATTTTCTTTTTAAAATTCCTTTCTTTGGTCGGTCCGAATGTGACGCCGCCGCCCTTCCAAATCGGAGAACGGATTGATCCGTGCCGCGCTCTGCCCGTTCCTTTCTGCCGCCATGGTTTTTTGCCTCCGCCCCTTACTTCCGATCTTCCTTTTGCGTGCGCGATAACCTGTCTTTTATTTGAAATTAAAGATGTGACAACTTGATGCAATAAATCGGCATTAAGTTTTAAACCAAAAATAGAATCGGGCAAATCAATCTTGCTTATTTCTTCCGCATTTTGGTTGTATAATGGAAACTGCATCTTGCTATCTTGCCATCTTGCCATCTTGCTATCTTGATTAACAAGATAACAATTAACAAGATAACAAGTTAGTATTACTTCTGACCTTGTATCATCACCAATCCCCTCTTATTGCCGGGGATCGCTCCCCTTACGGCTATTTGAGAATTTTCTGCATCCACTCTGATAATTTCCAGTCCCCTTGTCGTTGTTTTCGCATTGCCCATTCTTCCCGCCATTCTCATTCCTTTCAAGGTATGCTGAGGAAATCTTTGCCCGATTGAACCGACATGCCTCTGAACGGATCTGTGGCCGTGGCTGGCAGGCATACCATGAAAACCGTGCCGTTTTACCGCTCCCGCGAATCCCTTGCCTTTTGAAATACCCGTCACCTTAACAATGTCTCCCGGAACAAAAACAGAAACTTCATTTTTATCTCCGACTCTTAAACTTGCATCGGCCTCATTGACCGCAAATTCCCTGACATGCTTAAACTTGCCTAATTCTTTAAAATGTCCGACTTGCGGTTTTTTTATTTTATTTTTTTTGCCGGTTCCAACTTGAACCGCTGAATAGCCGTCTTTTGCGGGAGTTTTAATTTGAGTCACGATATTCGGCTCAATTTCAATAACGGTAACCGGAACCACCGCTCCATTTTCTTGAAATATCTGCGACATTCCTATTTTTTTACCCAGTAAAAATTTGGCCATTTTTGCAAAAAAAAATCCCAGTTTTAGCTGGTTTTTTAACGCTAAAACTTATTTCTGTTTTTATTAAATTGGTTTTATATTTCTTAAAACCACTATTTTCTAAATCAGGCGATATTCAGCAGTGTATTTTTATCCGCCTCCGCCAGAACGGGCGGATGGAGGAACCGGTTCGTACACTATATATAGTGTACGATTAAACCGGATAAATTCTTCTATTGATTACGGCCTTATCTCTCCTCCCCATTTTTATCAAATACGAGAAGGATCGTAAGGAAATAATTACATCTTTATTTCAATATCCACTCCCGCCGGCAAATTCAAGCTCATCAGCGAATCAATTATCTTGGGCGATGACGCGGTAATATCTATAATTCTTTTATGCGTTCTCATTTCAAATTGTTCTCTTGAATTTTTATCAATAAAGGCGGAGCGATTGACTGTGTATTTGTGCGTTTCAGTCGGAAGAGGCACCGGTCCGATCGGCTTGCCGCCGTTTCTTTCAATGGTTTCAACAATCTGTCGCGCAGATTTATCTATGATCTTATTGTCATACGCTCTAAGTTTGATTCGTATTCTTTGATTATTATTTTCCGGTGTCTTTTTGGTTGCCATAAACTTTCTTTAAAGAACAACTGTCCCTCACCAGTTTCTTAATAAAAACTGGTGAGGGATAAACTTATTAGACATTTATTTTTGTCACTACTCCTGCGCCCACCGTTTTGCCTCCTTCGCGAATGGCGAATTTTTGTTTCTCTTCCATGGCAATTGGAGCAATCAATTTAACTTTCAAATTGGCGGTATCGCCGGGCATAACCATTTCCGTGCCTTCCGGCAACATTACTTCTCCGGTCACATCGGTGGTTCGGAAATAAAATTGCGGCTTATAGCCCTTAAAGAATGGGGTATGTCTTCCGCCTTCTTCTTTGGTAAGAACATATATTTCAGCATCAAATTCCGTATGAGGAGTAATGGAACCCGGTTTTGCGATAACCTGCCCTCTTTCAATGTCTTCTTTCTTGGTGCCTCTTAAAAGTATACCGGCATTATCCCCGGCCATACCTTCATCAAGCTGTTTGTTGAACATTTCTATTCCAGTAATAACAGTTTTTGCCGTCGGCTTAATACCGACAATTTCCATTTCGTCGTTTAATTTAACTTTTCCTCTTTCAATTCTTCCGGTAACAACGGTTCCTCTTCCTTCAATGGAGAATATGTCTTCAATCGGCATTAAGAACGGTTTATCAATGTCTCTGACCGGATCAGGAACATATTCGTCAAGCTGTTTTACCAATTCAAGAATCGGCTGAACAGCCGGATCGTCTTTTGATTTGGCCTCAAGAGCTTTTAATCCGGAACCCCTGATAATCGGGGTCTTATCTCCCGGGAATTGATATTTATTCAAAAGTTCCCTTATTTCCGTTTCCACCAAATCAATCATTTCCGGATCGTCAACCTGGTCAACCTTATTTAAAAATACCAAAACATAAGGTACACCAACCTGCCTGGCAAGCAAAATATGCTCTCTCGTTTGGGGCATCGGACCGTCTGACGCGGCAACCACTAAAACAGCGGCATCCATTTGAGCGGCGCCGGTAATCATGTTTTTGATATAGTCTTGGTGTCCCGGAGCGTCAACATGAGCATAGTGTCTTTTGGGCGTTTCGTATTCGGAATGGTGCAAAGCGATTGTAATTCCTCGCGCTCTTTCTTCCGGGGCGCTGTCTATCTTATCAATGGTTTCTACTCTGGCGCCATAACCCTGGTCTTTATTCATATCTAAGACATGCAAAATAGCCGCCGTTAGAGTGGTTTTTCCATGGTCAACATGACCGATTGTGCCGACATTTAAGTGCGGCTTTGTTCTCTCAAATTTTCCTGCCATTTAACTATTTACCGGCGGATAGCGACTAAATAGCCAGTATCGGCTTAAAAACCCGATGCTAACTACTATGCCCTATCCACTGGAGATTTATTGCCATTTTTTAATAAATGGCATTGAAAGCGAAGCAAAAGAGAAAGCCATCTTTCCCTTTTGATCAAGCTAAACAATTAATTAACATTTTAATCTAATGACGATAATTAGTCAACCCCGTAGTGAATTTTTCGATTGCCTTCGGCTTTTACCCGTCTTAAGGGCGGGTATTCGAAAAATCTACTACAGGGTCAATACTCGCCAATTTTTCTTCATTTTCAATCTCATTCTTAATGGCTAAAATATCTTTATTTATTCTTTCTAAAATTTCTATTTCTTCTTCTTTGGGTTTTTGCGGCAAATCAATCGCAGAGAGGGTTTCTTTAGTTTTGCCGTTGCCGTTGGCCATCTGGCTGCCGTTATTAATCTTTATTTCTTTTTCTTCGCTTTTATCTTTTAAAACTAATTCTTTGTATGTTTCATAATCCAGTATGACATAGGAAGGATCGCCGTTATCTAAAACCAAAACCGCGGTAGATTTTTTTAAAAGTTTTTTCAGTTCGTTAATGTCCATTATTTTTTTCCTTCCTTGATCAGCTCGACAAAACTTGCCGGCACCGGCTCATAATGATCAAACTCCATATTAAAGGTTCCTCTGCCCTCAGTCAATGATCGCAAAGAAGTCGCGTAACCGAAAGTTTCCGACAAGGGCACACGGGCATCAATAACTTTGAGGTTAAGCGGGCTACGGTCGGCAATACCTAAAATTTGACCGCGCCTTGAAGCCAAATCGCCGGTCGTTTCCCCCAAAGAACTTTCGGGAGTTATTATCTCTATTTTCATTATAGGCTCAAGCAGTACCGGTTTAGCTCTTTTTGCCGCTTCCTGCAAAGCGGTTGAAGCGGCAATTTTAAAAGCGATTTCCGAAGAATCAACTTCATGGTAAGAACCGTCGTACAACGAGACTTGCATATCAACCAATGGAAAACCGGCGACTACTCCTTTTTCCATTGCTTCCTTAATACCTTTTTCAGAAGGAGAAATAAATTCTTCCGGTATGGCGCCTCCTTTAATCGCATCAATAAACTCATAGCCGGCGCCGCGCTCTTTCGGTTCAACCCGCAACCAAACATGACCGTATTGTCCGCGGCCTCCTGATTGCCTGATATATTTGCCTTCCGCTTCGGCGGTTCCCATAATAGTCTCTTTGTAAGCCACCTGCGGACGACCGACATTGGCCTGGACGCCAAATTCCCGCTTCATTCTTTCAACAATAACATCCAAATGCAGTTCGCCCATGCCGGAAATTATCATTTCCGCCGTTTCCTCGTCGCTCTTTATTCTGAAAGTCGGGTCCTCGTCGGAAAGTTTTTTAAGAGCCAAGCCCATTTTTTCCTGATCGGCTTTGGTTTTCGGTTCAATGCGGAGCGAGATTACCGGCTCCGGCACATCAATTCCTTCTAAAATTACCGGATTATCCAAATCGCACAGAGTATCGCCGGTCTTTGTATCTTTCAAACCCACCGTTGCGGCAATATTACCCGCAAAAATTTCTTTTATTTCTTCCCTTTGATTGGCATGCATGCGGATAATGCGGCTGATTCTTTCTTGGTTTCCGGTGCGAGCGTTTAAAACATAGGAACCGGAAGTAAGTTTTCCGGAATAAACACGGAAATATGCAAGAGATCCGACAAAGGGATCGGTCGCAGTTTTAAAAGCAAGAGCCGCAAAAGGCTGGTCTTCTCCGGCAGAAATCTGTTTTTCTTCTCCCGTGCCGGGCAGAGTCGCTTTTGTCGGAGGAATATCCAACGGAGATGGAAGATAAAAAGCTACCGCATCCAGCATTAATTGAACCCCTTTATTTTTAAGCGCCGAGCCGCACAAAACAGGAAATATTTCATTATTAATCGTCGCTTTGCGGATAATTTTTCTCAATCTCCCAATTTCGATTTCTTTGCCGTCCAAATATTCTGACATCGCTTCATCATCATGTTCAACGATTTTTTCCACCATAATTGCCCGCTCTTTCTTGGCCTGTTCAAGCAGTTCGGCCGGAATTGAACCTTTGACGACTTGTTCTCCTTTTTCTCCGTCAAAAGTCACATATTCCATGGTTATTAAATCAACAATGCCCTTGAATTTATCCTCATGTCCGTCCGGAATCTGCATTTTGACCGCGCTTGGGGACAGCCGGCCAAGTATTGTCTGAAAAGAACGCTCAAAAGAAGCTCCAAGCCGATCCAGTTTGTTTATAAAACAAATACGGGGAACCTTATAGTCGTCGGCATATCGCCAGTTGGTTTCCGATTGCGGTTCTACGCCGGCCACGCCGTCGAAAACAACCACTGCGCCATCAAGAACGCGCAAAGACCTTTTGACTTCAATGGTAAAATCAATATGTCCCGGTGTATCAATTATATTCAACTTCACCTTTTCCGCTTCTTTGTCAGCGGCGCTCGTGGGAGACCAAAATGCCGTCGTTGCCGCCGCTGTAATGGTAATACCCCTTTCTCTTTCCTGCTCCATCCAATCCATTACCGCTTCACCCTCATGTACCTCTCCTATTTTGTGGGAGATACCGGTATAAAAAAGAATCCTCTCCGAGGTCGTTGTCTTTCCGGCGTCAATGTGAGCGATGACACCGATATTTCTTATTTTTTCAATGGGATAATCCGCCATCTACGAATTACGAATTGGTTACGAATATACTAATTCAAGTAAACCAGTCGTTTAAATTTTATACCGCTTTTATCAAAATTTGCTAAAATTGCTAATTTTTTATTAAAGCTTTTTAAATAATTATTAACCTGATCAATGTTTTTCTTTGAAAACTTAGCTTCTTTTTTAATTTCTAATATCACCTTATCTTCTATTAAATAATCAAGAAAATATTTGCCAATTATTTCGTTCTTAAACTGAATAGGCAAATAAACTTGTTCCTTAAATTTGATATTATTTTCTCTTAAAGAGATTGCGATAGCTTTTTGATAATGACTTTCGCTATATCCAAAACCAAGTTCATTATAGACATCAAACAGTATACCCACAATTTTATAACTTAGGTCTGGATATACTAGATCTTTTCTTCTGACTTCTGTCTGCATTCGTATATTCGTACAAGATTAGTAATTCGTAGATTACCAGGCGAAATGGGCAAAGGCCTTGTTGGCATCCGCCATTCTGTGGGTGTCGGCCTTTTTCTTTACCGCTCCGCCTGTATTGTTGTAAGCGTTTATAAACTCTTCGGCTAACTTTTCTTTTGCCGGTTTGCCCTTCTGGGAACGGACGACATCAACGATCCATCTTATCGCAAGGGTCATTTTTCTTTCGGGTCTGACTTCAATAGGCACTTGATAATTGGCTCCGCCAATTCTGCGGGACTTCAATTCAAGATCCGGACCGGCGTTTGCGGCGGCCTGTTCAAGAACTTCAAGGGCCGGCTTACCCACTTTTTTCTCTGCCATTTCAAGGGCGCCATAAACTATTTTTGTCGCCGCGGCCTTTCTGCCCTCAAGCATTATCTTATTTATAAATTTGGAAACCAAAATACTTGAATATTTCAAGTCCGGTTTAACTAAATTTTTTTTCTTAATTGGTCTTCGCATTTGCTTAACTAACGCGACACTAACACACGAATTCGCTCAAATCTACGAATTCTATTCGTAACATTCGGGTGTCATTCGTAATTGGTGTCGCGCTACTTGGGTTTTTTCGCTCCGTACTTTGATCTCTGTTGTTTTCTTCCTTCTACTCCCGAGGCATCTAATACTCCTCTTACTATATGATATCTCACACCCGGTAAATCTTTAACTCTTCCTCCTCTTATAGTAACAATTGAGTGCTCCTGCAGATTGTGTCCGATTCCGGGAATATAAGCCGTAACTTCCATGCCGTTGGTCAAACGAACCCTGGCAATCTTTCTCAAAGCCGAGTTCGGTTTTTTCGGAGTAATGGTTCTCACTTGAGTGCAGACCCCCCTTTTAAACGGGGCCGGGTAAAAAACCGGCCGGTTCTTTTTGGAATTAAATCCAAATATAAAAGCCGGCGACTTGGTTTTCGTTTTGGAAGATTTTCTCGGACTTTTTAAAAGTTGTCGGAAAGTAGGCAAAATAATACATTGTTATCTTGTTATCTTGTTATCTTGTTTCTAAATTAGCAAGATAGCAATTAGCAACATAACAAGGTTGCGTCGTTTTATTCAATAAAATAAGACCCTTAAGGTCTGAAATAGTATAACAAAACAAAAAAATTATTGCAAATTCTTAAAACTTATATGTGTCTTCTTTTCTGCGCTCAATCTTTAAAATGAAAATCCGGCCGTTTCTGATTTGATAGATTATTCTAATCTTGCCTTTTCTGACTCTAAAAATATCCATTCCGCCCTTGAGCTTTTTGAGATTTAAATTATCAAAACACCCCGATTGGAGCGCCTGAATAATTTCTTTGAGCCATTCCTTTTCTTTCTTGGTAAACTTATTAACGGCTTTTTCCAGTTTATTCACATTACAAATATTTCAGCAATTCTTCGGCTGAAATACCTCTTTTTCTGATTTTTGTGAAATCAGCTACCGTTTCCCAAAGCCCTTCGTCTTCATCAAAAGAAGAAATCTTGAACAAGGGTTTTGATTTTTTTACAACGATAAAAGTTTGACCCCTCTCTGTCAGAGAGGCATATTTCTGCATATTTTCTCTTAATTCTTTCAGTCCCAAAATTTGTGTTTTCATAATGCATTAAGTTTATCTTAAGATAAACTTGGCGTCAAATATCATAGTGCACAACTTTTTCCCATGACATTTCTTATATTTCTTTCCCGACCCGTAGATAACACGCTTCGCTTAATTTTACACCCCTCCTCCGACTATAAATCTAAACAAAGAATATATGAGAGGCAAAACAATTGGAAAAATAAATAAGAGAAAAATAAGCAATAAGACAAGATTGTACCTGTACAAAGCCACTTTCAGCCGATTAAACCTTGCCGGCAAAAACGACATTAAAAGCCAGTGGCCGTCCAACGGCGGAATGGGAAAAAGATTGAAAACCGCCAAAATAAGATTTAAGAGAACAATAAAAGAAAAAAGCTGCGGAACAAGCGAGGTGGAAAAAACATCGGGCATAAAACGATAGCTCAACCCGAACAACAACGCCAACGCCAAATTGGACGCCGGTCCGGCAAGCGCGACTTTAGCGGGGCCGTATTTGGAATCGGTAAGATTGGCGGGATTATAAGGAACCGGTTTGGCATAACCAAAAATAAACGGCGACCTCACAAAAAATAAAAATAGCGGCAACAGCACCGAACCGAACATATCCAGGTGCTTAAACGGATTTAAGGTAAGCCGTCCGAGATGCTTGGCGGTAGAGTCGCCAAGACTGTTGGCCATTAGTCCATGGCTCAACTCATGAATGACAACCGAATATATTAGCACTACTATTTGAAATAAAATCAACAGTAAACTATCCATACAAAATAAGAATTAAACGCTCTAATCTTGATATGATAACAACTTTAGTGTAGAATGTAAAACATCAAGTGAGAGAATAACCTTTGCTATCTTGTTAGTTGCTATCTTGTTAATTTAAAACAAGCTAACAAGCCAACAAGCTGACAATAGACTGCCTTGGCTACCCGCTGTCCGCAATGCGGCAAAAAAAGAATAATGGCTACAAGACGCGTGCTTTTACGCGGTCATTATAATCCAACGGTTAAATCGCCAAGATATCCCAATCTTCAATGGGCCAAGATCCCGGACAAAACAGCCTCCGCCGGCCACCGCTTTCAGCGGGGCCCCGCCAAGGACGGTGGCTGGCGGAGAGTTAAAATCTGCACCGACTGCATCAAAACACTCAACAAATAATTCAAATATTTTTGCCTTAGCTCTTAAATTTAACCCGGAAAACAAGGAGCGAGAGGAAAAACTCTCTGAAGAAGAAAGCAAAGTTTATGAACTTCTTATCCCTCAACATAAAGCTTCCGCCATACAAATGGAGCAATTTACGGAACTGTCCGAAGAAACCAAAAAATATTTGACTGAAAAAAGAGGGAAAGCCCGCCAATCTTTGGCAAATCATAGAGTCAGAGATTTAATATTGGAAGAAATTGAATTGCAATTAAAATTTTTTATGGATTTTGCCGATAAAAAAGAAAAGGATACAATCGCCAATAAATATGAAACCCTGCTTGATCTGATATCGTCTTTGCGCGATGAAGTCGGAATGAAGTCGGATCGCTATCTCAAGAAGAAAAGAAGGCCAACGAAAACGACAGCGCTTTCAAAACTCTTAGGGAGGAATTGCCAAAATTATTTTCAGAAGAATTAATGATTTAATCCTAATTTAACGGGCCGGAGTATGCCGGTAGTACGCGTCCATGGGGGTTAAAGTGCCAGTGGCACTTTAACGGGAATTTTAGAAAATTTACAATTTTCGTCGTCGCGGTCGGGACGGAGTAT
>Ga0209210_1001774_pt1 | contig 17240 bp, 11 predicted proteins | sample RifGroA1_FD_183991 | JGI IMG/M metagenome (GOLD analysis project Ga0209210, IMG submission 183991) | Contaminated groundwater microbial communities from Rifle, Colorado, USA - Rifle Groundwater A1 (SPAdes) (version 2) | ecosystem: Environmental > Aquatic > Deep subsurface > Groundwater >...
AAAGGGAGGTATTTTGGTAGGGTAAATTTATTGCTATGCCTAGAGAATCAAAACAGAAAGATATTTATTTAATAGCTCAAAATATACGTAGTTTGTTTAATGTTGGCGCGCTTTTCCGTTGTGCCGATGTGTTTGGGGTGAAAAAAGTTTATTTGTGTGGTTATACGGGTTTTCCGCCACGGAAAGAAATTTCTAAAGTTGCTTTAGGTGCTGAAAAATGGATTCCTTGGGAAAAATATTGGCAGACTCATGTTCTTATTAAAAAACTAAGATCTGAAGGTGTTTGTGTCGTTGCGCTGGAAACCGGCAAAAAATCTATCTCGCTTCCTAATTATAAACCATCTTTTCCAATGGCTTTAATCGTAGGTAGTGAAACTAACGGTATTAGTAAGAAGATTTTAGAAATGGTTGATAGCAGAGTTTCTATACCAATGTTCGGCAAAAAAGAATCTCTTAATGTGGCAGTAGCTGCGGGAATTGCTTTGTGTCAATTAAGGAATCGCCGCAAGTAAAAAACTGGGACAAGACCCAGTTTTAATCGTTTAATATTTCTCTGTTACCTTTTTTCTTCTAGTTTTAGCTTTGTGGCGATTTCTTTCTTTTTTCTTAAGATTTTTAAATTAATTTCATCGCCAATCTTGAATTTTTCCAAAACGTCCGTTAGAGAATTTTTTTCATCAATTTTTTCTCCTTGCACTTCTAATATAATATCGAATTCCGTAATGCCAGATTTTTCTGCGGCAGATCCTGGCACTACGGCAGATTCGCCCAACCTCTCCCTGATTATCAAAGCGCCATAATCAACAGGGAGTTTATTCTGCTTGGACATTGCTTTATTTATTATTATATATTTAATACCCAAGAAAGGCCTTTTTATTCTGCCGTATTTTTTTACTTCCTCTAGATCTTTTTTAGCGTAGTTGATGGGTATGGCAAAGCCAAGGTTTTGGGCTCCCATTATCATGGCGGTATTAATGCCGATTACCTGCCGGGACATATTAACTAGTGGCCCCCCAGAGTTGCCTGGATTTATAGCTGCATCGGTTTGAATAAGTCCTTTTAGCCTTGCTGTGCTTTGAGAAAGGCCACCGAAAGCCGTAATGAGCCTTGATAGCCCAGACACAATCCCCAAAGAGATTGTATCGTGGAATTCTCCTAGCGGATTGCCCACGGCAATAACTTGCTCCCCAAGCTCTATTCTTTCAGAGTCTCCCAATTCAAGACAAGGAAGGTTTCTGGCCTCGATTTTTAGTATGGCAATATCATTGATAGGGTCGCGGCAAATGACTTTTGCCGGATATTGTTTTGTTGGTTCGGCTATTATTGTGTAGCTTGCTTCGGGGTCTGCGACGACATGTTGGCTTGTTAAGATGTAGCCGTCTGGAGAAACGATAAATCCAGAACCACCTCCAATTTTCGTCTTTTCCTCCTTGCCTTTTTCTATCTGGGGCATAATAAAGTTTTCACCTTCAAAGGGAAGAAAATAAAAACCGCCTACTTTCGGTAAGTTTTTAGAAATAACGACGGTGACAACTGCAGGGCAAATTTTCTTTGCCAATTCTACAACGGAGTATTCATTAGCCATATGAAAGCATTATATCATTGAGAATAATTGAAAACAATCAAGAATCGTGATAGGTTGTAAAATAATAACAGAACGAGCCCCTGGCTTAGATAGACAAAGTAGTCTCATCCCTACTCTATCTGACTCGTCTGACGTCCCCATAGTTCAATGGATAGAACAATTCCGTCCTAAGGAATAGATCTGGGTTCGACTCCTGGTGGGGACACAACAAACGAGTCAGGCTGGCGGGAGGGAAGGATCGAAATATTTTTAGGGCATGGGCCCATAGCTTAGAGGAAAAGCGTTAGTATGGCATACTAAAGATCGTGGGTTCGAGTCCCACTGGGTCCACAACGTTAAAATCTCTCTTAATAAATTCAATGAATAAAAGAACTTTGAACAATAACAATGCTGTGGTATTCGATTTTGTAGGAAAATCGGCCCAAGAGACAATAGGTCTATTTGATACCGATATTGAGAATGGTCTATCGCAATTCGAGGCAAAAAAACGATTAGAGAAGTACGGATTTAACGAATTAGCCACAGAAACAGTTACTTGGTTTGAAATATTATGGAGACAATTTAAGTCTCCGTTTTTGTATTTGTTGTTGGGAGCGGCCATCCTCGCTCTCTTACTGGGCGAAATTGTTGATTCTGCCTTGATTTTTATTTTTATAACCATCAATACGTCGATTGGTTTCTATCAAGAATATCGTTCTGATAAATCTCTAAAATTATTGAGATCCTATATTGCGACCAAGGATATAGTTAAAAGAGATGGAAAGGCGATTAAGGTTGATACTCGCGAAATCGTTCCTGGGGATATTGTCTTGTTAAAATCCGGAGATTTGGTGCCGGCAGATTTAAGATTGTGCCAAACAGATGCCTTACAGGTTGATGAGTCTGTACTTACGGGAGAGTCTGTGCCGGTTTACAAGAGAGAGAAAAAGATCGACGAAAATATTAAAGAGTATCATTTAGCTAAAAACATGGTTTTTAATGGTACGAGTATTTTGTCTGGGTCGGGCGTTGGTGTTGTTGTCGCGATCGGCAATAAATCAGCAATAGGTCGTATTGTTGGATTGACCAAGGGATTTGTGAAGGAAAGTGAATTTGCTAAGGGACTCGGCGGTTTTAGCAAATTTATATTACGCCTCGTTGCAATTACCATGATAATTGTTTTTGCCATTAATATTTTGATCAAGCGAGGAGCCACAGACACAGTAGATCTTTTAATTTTCTCCATTGCCTTGGCCATTTCCGTTATTCCAGAAGCCTTACCTGTCGTTTCTGTTTTTTCTTTGTCGAAAGGAGCGATCAGTTTGGCAAAAAAGGAAGTCGTAGTCAAAAGACTGACCGCCATCGAAGACCTCGGCGGTATTAACATTCTTTGTACCGACAAAACAGGAACTTTAACGGAAAACATTTTAAAAGTTTCAGAATTCAATTCTCTTAGCGATAACAAGGCCTTATTGTTTAAGGCAAATTTGGCAAACCAGACAGCAGGAGACGAGAAGGGGGATGATGCTTTCGATAGAGCCTTATTTTTAGCTCTAAACAAAGACGACGTAAAAAAGTTAACTTCTTACCCTATTCTAAAAGAAATACCATTTGATCCGTTTAGAAAACGAAATACTGTCTTGGTGAAAATAGGAAGAAAATTTGTCTTGATTACCAAGGGGGAGCCGGGAGAAATTCTGACACTATGCAATCACAAAAATAATCAAAACCGAAATTATTGGCCTTGGGTTGTTGAGAAAGGAAAACAAGGGAAAAGAGTTCTAGCCGTAGCATCAAAAGATTTTTTAGAAGAGCCGGTCAATCTTTTGAAAGCAGAAGAAAATCTTTCTTTGGAGGGTTTTATATCTTTTGAAGACAAAATTAAACCGACAACGTTCAGTGCTATTAAAAAAGCAAAAGACTTGGGCGTGCAGGTTAAAATTTTAACAGGAGATGCGCCAGAAGTTGCTGGTCAAGTAGCGAAAGAAATTGGCCTTATTGAAGATCCCGGAAAGGTAATTACCGGTATTGATTTTGTTAACAGGTCGGTTGATAAACAGCACCAATTGATTGAGGAATATTCGGTTTTCGCGAGAGTTTCTCCGGAACAAAAATACCACATTGTTTCTTTGCTGCAAGAAAAGAATTCAGTAGGTTTTCTTGGTGAAGGAATTAATGACGTCCCGGCGTTAAAAGTGGCCGGTGTTTCTATTGTTGTACAAAGTGCGGCAGATATTGCCAGAGAGTCTTCGGATATAGTGATACTGCAAAAGAGCCTGAATGTAATTATAGACGGAATTAAAGAGGGCAGGGCGATATTCTCCAACACTTTAAAATATATAAGAGCAACTTTAGCGTCCAATTTCGGTAATTTTTACGCAGTTGCAATTAGTTCGTTATTTATCGAATTTTTACCAATGTTGCCGGTACAAATACTTTTGGTAAATTTATTAACTGATTTTCCGATGATTTCTATTGCGACCGATAATATCGACGAAGAAGAAATAGTGTCGCCACAGAGATACAATATCCGCGATATTGCGCTCGTTGCAACTTTATTGGGTATTGTAAGTAGTGTCTTTGATTTTATCTTCTTTGCTTTGTACTTTAAAATTTCCCCTGCCGTTTTGCAGACCAACTGGTTTGTTGCAAGTATTCTTACAGAGTTAGCCTTTTTGTTTTCAATCAGAACTAAGCGATCGGTATTTTCATCCAATAGACCGTCTAATGGGATAATAATGTTTTCACTAATTGCTCTCGCCGTTACCATTGCTTTGCCCTACACCCAATTTGGCCAGTTGGTTTTCCGTTTTCATCCGATTGCCTTTTCGCATCTTATTACAATAATTGTTATTGTTGCAATTTACTTTGTTGTTTCGGAGATGGTGAAATTGTCTTATTATCGATTTCTACGCGACAGAAAAACAAAAAACAATAGCCTGATTAATAAGATTAGACATTAAGCGGGGCTGAACCGGTAGTAGCCCTTTCAGAATAGAGGCGAGAGATCGCTATGGGTTGACCCGGTAGTGAATTTTTGACTCGCTTCGCGAAATTGTTCGAAGAATGTCAAAAATCTACTACCGGGTTGAGTTTTAGCGATAAAAATGATATTTTTAAGAAACATTTTCGCTGTTTTTTTATTTTGTAAAATTATCGAGGAGATAGCTTTGAGTCGGGATATGCAATGGCGAGGTGCCTGAGTGGTTGAAAGGGATGGTTTCGAAAACCATTGTAGTCGCAAGATTACCGTGAGTTCGAATCTCACCCTCGCCGCCGTTTCATAAAAGAATTAAGTAAGCCGCAAAACCGGTAAGTTGTTTAGAATAAAAATATAAGATGTTTAACTTTCTTAGAAAACAAAAAAAAGAACCACAAAACATAGATGAGCTGCTGATTCAGTTTAAAGCGCTGAAGGGTAATTTCGATAAAATTACGCGCGAATTAAAGGATTTAAAAATGGCAAGTCGTTTTTCTTTTCAGAAAATAGGAATGGTAAGATTTAATCCGTTCGATAATATGGGGGGAGATCATAGCTTTTCTGTTGCATTGTTAGACATGAATAATTCGGGGGTGATTATTACGAGCCTGTACATTAGAGACGGCAATAGGGTTTACGGGAAAGCAATTCACAATGGCGCTTCCGAATATTCGTTATCCGCAGAAGAAAAAGAAGCCTTGGCGAAAGCAATAAATAACAAATAGGTATTTTATAGATTAGAACCTAAACTGCCAGAATTTATCATTATGAAAGATAAGAATAATAAAAAAATAGCGCCTAGACCTCCGGTGGTAGTTGTTATGGGTCATGTTGATCATGGGAAGTCTTCGATTTTGGAAGCGATCAAAGATTTAAAAATTTTATCTAAGGAATCAGGGGGTATTACTCAGCATATCGGAGCTTATGAGGTTGAGGTAGACGGGCAACCTTCTTCCGTTAAAACTACGGACGGGCAAAGAAAAATAACTTTTATTGACACTCCGGGCCACGAGATATTTTCTCAAATGCGTTCTCGCGGAGCGAAGGTTGCAGATATCGCTATCTTGGTAGTGGCGGCTGAAGAAGGAGTAAAGCCTCAAACCAAAGAAGCGATTCAGCACATTAAAGACGCCAACATTCCATTCATTGTAGCGATTAATAAGATTGATAAATCTACAGCTGACCCACAGAAAGTGAAAAGAGAGTTGTCGCAAGAAGGTATTTTGGTAGAATCTATGGGAGGAAAAATTCCATCTGTGGATTTGTCAGCGCACACCAAGGAAGGAATAGAAGACCTTTTGGATGTTATTTCCTTGGTCGGGGAAATGGAAGAGTTGAAAGCCGATATTTCAGGAGAAGCAGAGGGAATAGTAATTGAGGCTTATTTGGATCGATTAAAAGGTCCAACGGCTACCCTGCTTGTGTCTAAAGGGACCATATCTGCTGGTGATGTGATTGGCACCTCTTCTGCTTTTGGCAAAATAAAAAATATATCAGATTTTAAAGGGGAAAATCTGCAAAAAGCAACTCCTTCGATGCCGGTTGTTGTTATTGGGCTAAACGACGTGCCGAAAGTTGGAGATACATTTAAGGTTTTTTCAGATATCGAAGCGGCCGAGAAATATATCCAAGAAGAAAAACCAGAGAAAGAAAATATAAAAGAAACGCTTGTTGCCCCAGATACTACTGAACAAAAAATGCTTAACTTGATAATAAAAGCTGACGTGGCAGGTTCATTGGAGGCGATTGAGGAAGTTTTAAAAAGTGTTTCAGGGGAAAAATATAAACTCAAAATACTGAGAGCTGCCGTTGGAGAAGTTGGAGAAACAGACGTAAAACTTGCTAAAGGTTCAGGTTCTAAGATTTTGGCGTTTCGTGTTAAAACAAGCCCTATTGCAAAAAGCTTAGCCGAGAGAGAAAAGGTGCGTGTTATTACTTCTGAGATTGTTTATGAATTGATTGAGACGGTAAGGAAACTTATGGAAAAGATAGTAGAGATAGAGATTGTAAAAGTTGATATTGGCAAGATCAAAATTTTAGCAGTGTTTCTGACAGAAAAGAATCGACAAATTATTGGCGGTAAAGTTGTTGAGGGAGAAGCAAGGAACAAATTACATTGCGAGATTATTAGGAACGAAGAAAAGATGGGAGAAGGCAGAATTATTAATTTGCAACGCAACAAAAAAGAGGTAACGAAAATACCAAAAGGAGAGGAGTGTGGGCTTTTGTATGAGGGGGGCGTAAGGGTTCAAGAGGGTGATATTCTGGTTCTCTACGTAAAAGAAGAAAGGAAGGAAGAATTGTAATCAGAAGCTAGGATTTAGAAAATAGGAAAATAGAAAATGACTAAGCGCATCCAACAAGTAGATCTTTTAATAAAAGAAGAATTATCAAAAATGATTGTGCGGGAAATTGAATTTCCACCAGGGGTTTTAGTAACGGTAACAAGAGTAGAAACCACACCTAATTTAATCGAGGCAAGAGTTTTTGTAAGCGTTTTACCGGAGAGTAAAACTAAAGATATTCTGCAATTATTAAAAGGTAGAATATACGATCTTCAACAAGGGATAAATAAAAAGCTGATAATGAGGCCGATCCCTAAAATTATTTTTATTGGAGAGGGTAAAACAAGGGAAGCAGCTAGAATCGAGGAAATTTTGGAGCAATTGAAAAACGAAAAAAAATAAGGTAGAAAGCTAGTGTGGCCTGGTAGCTCCCGCTACGCGGGATCTAGTAAAGCTATGACAAGTAGCAAGGCAGCGGTCTGTCTCGCTGCGCGAGATCTGGCGTAGCCAGACAAAACTATAAGAGAATGAAGTATTACGTATATATTCTAGAGAGCCTGAAGAATGGTGATTTCTATGTTGGCAGTACATCAGATTATAAAAAAAGAGCAGATAGACATAATGCTGGTCTGGTAAAATCAACTAAAGGATATAAGCCATGGAAATTGATTGAAGTTCGGGAATTTACTTCTAGAAGAGAAGCAATTCTACAAGAAAGATTTTTGAAAAATCATCAACAGAAAGAAATATTGAAGAATAAGTACGGCGTCGTAGCCAAGTAGCAAGGCAGTGGTCTGCAAAACCACTATACGTGGGTGCAATTCCCACCGACGCCTCCGGGAGTAGCAAGGCAAGCGGTCTGTCTCGCTGCGCGAGATCTGGCGTAGCCAGACAAAACCACTATACGTGGGTGTCCCACAAAGCGCGATTCCGCGTAGCGGGACAATTCCCACCGCCGCCTCAAGGGTGTATTTTAATATTATTTTGCCGCGGTGGAGGAATGGCAGACTCGAAGGACTTAAAATCCTTTGCCAGTGATGGCGTGTGGGTTCGACTCCCACCCGCGGCATATGAGCATAAGAGCATTTAAAAAAATCAATCAGGATTTTTTTAAGAAATGGTCGCCTAATATGGCTTATGTTTTAGGATTTTTTGTTGCAGATGGTTGTATAATATTAAATAAAAACAGAAAAAAGAATCCTTTTATTTTTAATATTACTTCTGTAGATTTAAAACATTTATATAAAATTAAAAAGGCACTGGGATCAGAACATAAGATTAGTAATAAATCTGGTAATTCTAGTAATATTGCACACCAGATACATTTTAGAAATTCAGTATTAGCTAATGACTTAATAAAATTAGGAATTTTTCCTAGAAAAACTTATAATTTAAAATCTATTAAGGTTCCAAATAAATATTTTCCAGATTTTGTTAGAGGATTTTTCGATGGAGATGGTTCGGTATATACTTATAAAGTAAATGGAACATCACAAATTAAAGTTGGATTTGTAAGTGTCAGTTTACCTTTTCTTACTGAATTTAATCAGCAACTTTGCAGTAACATAGGAATTTCTATAAAATCTATTCATAAGACAGTTGATAAAAGAAAAGGGAGGATGATTCGATATGATATTTGTTTTTATGTTGATGATTGCGAAAAATTAAGCAAATTTATGTATGGGAATAATCCAAGCCTATATCTCCCGCGGAAGCGCCGAATTTTTGAAAAATGGAAATTAATCAATAGGCGTAGCTATATAAAACGAAACTATCCATCAAAAATCGGCTGGCATTTAAATCAGAAAGTTTCTACTTAAGATGTAAAATTGCTGGTTAGTCATGGGGTAAGCGACAGACACCCCATTGCATTATTGGACAACTTTCGCCTCGGGCACCAGAATAGAACTTTCCGATTTTTGATTCCGCGGAGGACGGTCCTTGCAATATACTTAGTGGATGGTCGAATTAACACGCATACTGGCATGCGTGTTTTTGATGGAGTTGCGAGCGTTGCGAGAACTGTTCTCGCAACGCTGTTCTCGTAATATTTTATAGCAATAAAGTGCGCTCAAAAAGCGTGTTTTTTGTTGTTTAAGTTATCCACAGTTGATTAAATGCATTGAAAATTGATACAATATATCAATCTCGGGGGTCGAGATTGGTTAAAAATGCTTGGAAAACCTCAAAAATACATATCTCTTAAGGAAGCGGCCAGAATATCCGGCTATTCTTCAGATTATATTGGTTGGTTGATAAGAAAGGGCAAGATAAAGGGCAAAAAAGTATATCTCAATACGTCTTGGGAGGTTTTGGAGTTAGAGATTATTAAGTATTGTAGGGCGAATAAACAAGTTTGTTTTTCAAATAAACAAGTTTGTTTTTCAAATAAGGCGTTTAGCGGTAAGCCTCGATCGTTTTTTGGTAAAAAATACTTATCCTTAAAAGAAGCGGCAAAATTATCTGGCTATGCCCCAGATTATATCGGGCAATTGATTAGGAACAATAAGGTTAAGGGCAAAAGAATTTATTCTGGTATTGCTTGGTTGATTGATGAAAAAGTATTGCAGAAATACCTGAAAAATCTTGCAAAGAATTCAGTCACAAACCCAGAACTTCTTAAGAAGAAACAGCGCCAGAAAGCAATAGAAAGCATTGGTTTAATTCAAGATATTTTTCCTCCCGAGTTGCTTTTGAATGCGGCCAGAGAAATTACGGGTTGGAAACCGTACGAAAACAAGACAGCGAAAATTTTTGGCATTGGTTGGCGTTTTTCATTGGCGGCTTTCGTTTTTCTTTTATTGGTTGGCGTAGGGCCGGTGGAAGTTTTTCATAAGATAGTAGAAGCATTTAGCGTTGAGGAAAAACAAATAGCCAATTTTTATCCAACTAATTGCTATGGCGGTTGGGAAAATTCTCAAAGTGCGCAGGGGCAACCAGAAGATGGAAAAGAGCTTAACGAAACGAACTCCGCCGTTTTAAGAAATAGTATCGCTCCGATATTTTGCGAGGATTTTGCGGGAGAAATCCCAGAAGACGCAGAGATTAAGAAAGTTTCGTTGAAATTTTCCTGGGCGTTGAAAGAAGAAATGGCTGAATTTGTAATACCTGCCTCTGGCACAGATTCCGCCGGCGCAGAAACTCCAACAAACGAAACGCTAGTTCCAGCAGACACCCCTGATGTAAATAGCGAAGGTTCTAATATTGAAGAATCGGTACCGGCACCAGAATCAATTCCCGAAGCAGAGCCGGCGCCAGCGCCTTCATCTTTTTTTAGAAAAATTATCAATTCTGTTTTCGCGCAAGAGGAAGCAGAAACAATAGAAAACAGCGAAGCAAACACCGAAGAAGAGAATTTATCCGAATCAGAGGAAATACCGATTGACGAAGAAGTAAAATCTGAAACAGAAACAGGTGTTTCGCCACGGATAGATTTAGATAGTGAGCAGAATGATACAGAAAATATAACAGAAGAAATTGACGAACAAAAAGAGGAGGAAATTTTACCAGAAGAAACAAGCGAAGAGGCTGTGGTGCCGTCAGAATCGGAACAAGGCGGCGGCGATTCTAGCGGCGCTTTTCTGGAAATACTCTTCACGCTAGATGGTGAAAAGTGGCAGGGGCTAGGGAAGGTTGGGCGTGATAATTGGCAAAATTTCTCTTTGGAAATTCCGGTATCAGATTGGGATGAGGTAGAAAATTTACAAATAAAGATTGACGGATTGATGACATTCGACGATCAGCCAGTTATTTATTTGGACAACTTATGGTTAGAGGTTGAATACGAAGAACTATTAGAGGAAACGAAATTAACCCAAGAAGAAATAGCAAGGTTGCCCAGAGTTAAAATAGAAAAAGAAATCTTTTTCAAAACTTCAAAAGAAGATTTTCAATTAAACGAAAAGCCGGAGTTTGAAGTTAACACTTCTTATTTAGAAGCAGAATATGTAAAAACTCAAGAGCCAGAACTTATACCGTCTACTCGATTAATTCCTGTTCCGGAAGAAGCAATTACCTCTGCAACCACTCTTCCGTTTGACCAAGAATCTATTAAAGAAAAATTAACGCCGGAAAAAGAAGAGGAAGAAGATTCCGTTTCTAAACCAGAAGTTTCTCAAGAAGAAGAATTGCAGGAAGAAGAACCACAAGAGGAACCCGTTATAACACCCGAAAGCCAAGACAATCCGCAGATTCCAGAAGAGAATATAGATAACAACCCGCAAGAAATTCAAGAAAATGATGCGTCCAGTTCTTTCTTTAATGTTTTGAAAAATTTATTCGGTTTTAATAAGGCGATTGCTAAAACATCAAAAACAAAAATATTAAATGTAAAGATTTTAGATCCTACCGGCACGGAAGTTCCCGATCTCTATAATCTCAAAAGAACAAAAGATGGAATAATTATTAAAATTAACAAACCCGTCAACGATTTTAGGCCGGGCAAATATAAGATTTTAGTAGATGTTCTGTCTGGAGAAAATATTTTCTATTCCGAACAAGAATTTACTTGGGGGGTGTTGGCGATAAACATTGATCGTTCCATTGAACTGCCGGGGAACGACGCTTATTTGCAATTTGGCGTTTTAGACGACAAAGGTTATACGATTTGCAACGCCGATCTTGATCTTTCTATTCAGAGCCCTTCTGGCCAAACCTTTGAATTTACTACTAAAGACGGCACCATTGTTAAGGAAGAGCAGTGCGGACCAAATAATTTTATTCCGACACCAGATTATTACGCGCATTTCTCGGTTCCAGAAGAATTGGGGGTGTATTCAATGACTTTAACTGGCCATACTGACAATGGCGATCATACAATAAATGACAATTTTGAAGTTAGGCAGGGCGTTGAATTTGATGTTGTTCGTTCCGGGCCAACCCGTATTAATCCGTCATACCAATATCCTGCGACATTAGAAATTACGCCAGAAGCTGATTGGCAAGGAATAATAACCGAAACCGTGCCGGCAAGTTTTGATATTGCGCCGCCCATCCACAATATTCCTTATGACAGAGTTGAAATTATTGGTGAAGAAAAAATTATTTCCTGGAATCTTTCCTTGCAGGCGGGCGAAAAATCCACGATCGGATATTATTTTGACGCGCCCGATATTAGTCCGGAATTTTATCTTTTGGGGCCACTTCGGTTTATTGATATAGAATCAAGACAAACTCTTTTTGAAGAAACGAGAAGGTGGCAAATTGCTTCTGACGCTGTCTGCACTTCAAAAGCAGGTGGAGGAGGATTATGGAATAATGCGGCAAGCTGGGGTGGTTGTGCTCGTGTGCCAACCACCGCTGATACAGTTGTCATCTCGACCGCACAAGCAATTACTATTGATTCGGCACCTAACTCTGTTATTTCCGTTACTATTAATAGTGGAGCGACACTCAACGGAGGCTCAGCGACTCTTAACATTAACAATACCGCAGCTTCCGGAACATCATTTACCAATAATGGTGGTACTTGGAACTCCGGAACAGGCACCGTTAATTTTGGCAGTGTGGCTTCAATTACTGTCCTTGGTGGTACAGGAACTTTTACTGGTTCAAACAAATTCAACAATATTACAATGACTTTTGCAACATCTGTGGCTCGCATCTATACCATGGGGGCTGCTGTTGATATTGGTGGCAACTGGACAATGACCCCAACTGGTGGGGCTAATGGCGACAACTTAACCGTTGATCTTGGCGGGGCAACTACCGTAACGGGCACGACAACCTTGGCTGGTACTGGTTGCACCACTAGCGATTCCACCTCCAATCTTACAACACTCAATACTAATGGCCAGTCTTTTTCCGCTGGGTACATTGATATCAAGGATTATGGCGAAACATGTGTTTTAAACATTGGCAATGACACACTTACTTTAACTGGCACTTCCGGTACGCTTTTGTTACGAAGCAGTACTGGACAGGGAGCTGGTGATTTTACGGTGGGCGGTTCGTCTACAACGGTTGTTACAAGTGCATCTGGCACACCTACCATTCTAGATACCGCTACTATTTTTGACAACTTAACTATTAATGCTGGAGCTACCATAATTAATGCTGGCGCCAATGTTACTACTGGTGCCAGCGATAAATTATATATACAAGCAGGTGTATTCAATCAAGAAGGTAGAACTATCACTCCTGGTTCTAGTGGTACCTTAGAAATAGGAGCTACTGGAATTTTATGTTTAGGTGGCACGACTGGTTCTACTACGGCAGATTGTCTTTCTGGTGCGGCTCAAACCACAACTCAATCCATGCCTGCTTATTCTACTTATACCTTTGACGATGCTTCCACGGTAAGATATCTTTCTGACGCCGCCACCACAGTTGACAGTACCCCAACTTACGGAAACTTAGAACTGAAACCGAGATTTGTTACCACTGACCGCATTTACACTTTTGAAGGAGCAGTGACGATTGACGGCGATTTCACGATCAATCCTGATGAGTCAGGTGCCAGTACGCCAAGGCTTACCGTGAATCCAGCTGGCAAAATTACCCTAAGCAATGCCGCAAAAACAACTAACATAACCGCAACTAATTCCGCTCTTTCCACTCTCGATTTGGATCCCGGTACGGATTATGATTTGGAAACAGGACTTCTTGTTATCGGTTCGGGCGGTACACTCGATGCTTCCAGTTCTGCTTCAGTTATTACTCTCAAAGGCACTTCCAGTACGCTTTTTACTCGTAACGGCACTTTTACCCAAGGACAATCAGACGTGCAAGTGACTTCAGGTTCTGGTACCCCAAGATTAATTTCCGTGGCAACAACATTTCATAAATTAACTATCAATTCCAATGCCACAGTTATCAATATGGCTGCCGGCGTTACCATTAACAACGCTTCCGGAGCCCAGCTTTACGTTCAAGCCGGCGTGTTCAACGCGTCAGGCGCGGATATTACTGGTCCCGGTTCCGGCAATGGCACTCTCCAGATTGGTGCCACTGGCACATTATGTTTGGGTGGGACTGCGAATTCCACCAGTGCCACTTGTAATAATGCTGTTTCAGACACCACTACTAGATCTATGCCCACCTTCCAAACTTATACCTTTGATGATGCCTCAACGGTCATTTATCTTTCTGACGCTGATACAGCGATTTCTAGCACGCCAACTTATGGTAATCTTTATTTGTACCCAGTATTGATTAGTACTAATCGCACTTATACCTTTGGTGGAGCAGTAACAATTGATGGGGAATTCACTATTAATCCTGACGAGTCAGGAGGTAGCACTCCTTCCTTGACTGTTAACCCGGCAGGAAAGATTACACTAAGCGACGCCACCAAAGCTACCACCATTACCGCAACTAATTCGGCCACTTCTGTTCTCGATCTTGATCCTGGTGCTGATTATGATTTGGAAACAGGACGCCTTGCTGTTACTACGGGTGGCACCCTAGACGCTACAAGCTCTGCCTCTGTTATTACTCTTAAAGGTACTGCTGGGATTCTTTTTACTCTTTCTGGCACCTTTAATCAAGGGACTTCTGATGTGCAGGTAACTTCTGGTTCCGGCACGCCAATCTTATTGCTTAGCTCCGCAACTTTTCATAAATTAACTATCAATTCCAATGCCACTGTTGTGAATATGGGTTTTGCCGGCGTTACTATCAACAACGCTGCCGGTGCCCAGTTATATGTGCAATCGGGCGTATTCAATGCGTCGGGAGCTGATATAACTGGTCCCGGTTCTGGCAATGGTACTTTGCAGATTGATAACGGAGCAACTCTTTGTCTGGGCGGAACCGCAGTTTCTGCCAACGCTACCTGTAACGACGGCGCTTCAGATACTACCGCTCGTTCTATGCCGACATTCCAAACCTATACTTTTGGTACCACCTCAACCGTATCATATCTTTCAGATGCTGCTACCTCGGTTTCTAATACTCCTACCTATGGCAATTTAACGTTAAATCCTGTTTTTGTTACTACCTCGCGCATCTATACTTTAGGCGGAGTAATGACCATTGACGGCAATTTTGAAATCAATCCTGACGAATCTGGCGGAAGTACTCCAGCGCTCACAGTTAACGCAGGGGGGGATATTACCGTAGCGTCTGGAAAGACCACTACTATTACCCGGACGAATTCGGCAACCGCGACTCTCGATCTCGATCCTGGTTCCGATTACAATCTTACCACTGGCGCGCTTACTATTCAGACCGGCGGAACGCTTGATGCAACAAGTTCTATTTCTGCTATTAATGTTGCCGGTGCCTACACCAATAACGGTACGTTCACTGCCGGAAACAGTACCGTCACCCTGAACGGCAGTTCGCCTCAATCGCTATCTGGCACAATGACTGGCAGTTCGGCATTTTATAATTTAATAATCACTAACAACTCTGGCGCTTCAGCTTCCGATTGCGAACTAACTGACTTCGATGCTTCAGTATCATTTGGCGCTTCTGCCGAAATCACCAATAATTACACGATAACCACCTCTAATGTGCGCGTACAGTATACTGACACCGCCACGTATACTATTAATAATTTTGAATGGGAAGGGACAGCTGGTAATTTGATTTATTTCAGGAACTCTGTGGCAGGTTCTGGTCAATGGTTATTAAATGTTTCCGGGACGCAAGTCGGGCTTGATTATGTAGATGTTTCTCGGTCCGATGCAGATGGGGGTAACCAAATAGATCCACTTAGTGGCACGGGGAACTTTGACTGCGGCAACAATGACAACTGGAATTTTTTTACGCCGAGCATTTCCTTTAGCTTATCCGCCAATATTTTAAATCTAGGTAATTTAAACACTTCCAGCGTCAATACCAGCAGTCATACCGCGACCGTCACTACCAATGCCCCAGACGGTTACATTCTTTACGTTTCAGATGACGGCGATTTAAGAAAAGGAAGCGATACTATTAACAACGTAGGGGATGGTCAAGTGAACGCCAACAATGAAGAATATGGTTTGGCCACTTCTGATTCCGGTCAACAAATTACTCAAGATACGGATTGCCCAAATTCTCCATATAACGCATCAGGTATTACCACTGGCATGCAGACCGCGGCCAGTTCTGCTGTGGCTGTCCCCGGTGGCGAAACCACCACTCTTTGTTATGCAGCGGCGGTCAGCAGCTCTACGATTAACGGATATTACAGCCATATTGTGACGTATGTGGTGACGGGGAGATTCTAGAGAAAGCGTAAAGTGAAAAGCGCAAAGAGTAAAACAACAACCCTGAGCGCAAAGAGCAAAGCGCAAAGCGTAAAATAATAATAAAATGCAAAATAACGATTCACAACCTAAAATAGAATTAAAAAAGCGAGCATATGTGTACGCCTTAGATGTTATTAAGTTTATTGATGGTTTGAATAAAAATGATTTTACAGTACAAATAATTGTTAAACAGCTTTTACGGAGCGCTACAAGTATAGGCGCAAATATTATAGAAGCCCAAGCGGGAAGCACGAAAAAAGATTTTACCAACTTTTTTAACTATGCGTTAAAATCCGCCAATGAAAGTAAATTTTGGCTAGGATTATTAAGAGATTCTAAAAAGGGAAATCAAGATGAAATAAATAAATTATTACAGGAAACCGTTGAATTATCTAATATTCTTGGCTCAAGCATAATTACCCTTAAGGGAAAGAAAAAACTTTGAATTTTATAATGTTATTTTGAGCGTAGCGAAAAACAAACTTGTTTATTTTGAATTTTTCGCTTTTCGCTTTAATTTTTAAGTTTGTTGGTTTCTGTGGATAAAGCCATTGCTTGCGCTGTTTTTTAAAAGTAATATAATAATATTACAGATAGGTCGAAAATAATTAAAATAAAAATTAAAATAAAATGTCGACAAGGATGTCGACAAAAAGGTCGAATCCCCGCCTTATCGGCGGGTGCGCCGAAGAGGCGCAAACTAAAATCAAAAATATGAAAAAATTACTTAAAAAAATTCTCTATTACACACCAAGCTCAATGGTGATAACAGCGTTAGTGATGGGAATGTTCGCCAATTGGCTGCAAGTGGCACAGGCAACTGTGTATGTAAACCAGTCTGATACAATGACGCGGCTACAAAACAGTACCGCGGCCGACCATACAGTTGCATTTACCCTACCTTCGACAATAACGTTTGATATCTCTACCAATGTTGACACATTACGGGTGGACTTTGACCATACCGGCGGTGCCGCCGCCTTTACACAGTCAGGCACTTGGCAAACGACTGATTTCGCGATGACGGTGAATAATGGCGGTCAAGCCTTAACTATCAATGCTGTTGACCAGTCCGCCGCTCCTAATGTTGATTGTACGGTTGCAGATGGAGCATGGAACGTTTGTATTGCGGTTGAAACGGATACTCACGTTTTCACTATTAAACCCTCGGCTAACTTTACCGGTTCCACGGTCGACCAGGAGATTACATTTACTATCTTAGGCGCCTCCGG
>Ga0209210_1001779_pt1 | contig 17224 bp, 16 predicted proteins | sample RifGroA1_FD_183991 | JGI IMG/M metagenome (GOLD analysis project Ga0209210, IMG submission 183991) | Contaminated groundwater microbial communities from Rifle, Colorado, USA - Rifle Groundwater A1 (SPAdes) (version 2) | ecosystem: Environmental > Aquatic > Deep subsurface > Groundwater >...
CAATGTTCAAATCGACAATATGCGTTTCATACTTATTCTGATTTTTTAAATAAGAATAAACGTATAACAAGCCTATCGGAGGCTCAAAATAAGCGTAACCTGGATTATTTACATCCTCAACCAATGTCGTATCGGGCGGATTTAAAAATAATACTTTTTTGATGGTTTCCATTTTAGTTTTTTAATTTATTTCTTTTATATCTAAAAATGATTTATTTACATCTACCCCAATCTCACGAACATAATAAGACCAGTCAAACGACTTGTCATTTTCCAATATTTCTTTGGCTTTCTTTAAGTATTCGCTTCTTTTATCGGAGTTTCCTCTCTTCTTTTCAATTTCTGCCAAGCAAAAATAAACGAAAAAATGATTTGGGGCCACATCGAGAACAGAATTAAAATCTCTCTCTGCCTGCGCTAATCTGTCTTCTGTCCCGAGCAGCAAATTTCTGTTTTTCAAAAAATTATACTTAATGTTATACAGATAATTTAATTTATTTAATTCTTCTTTTGTATAATCTGGATATTTTATCTCTACCGCGCTGTGAAATTCCAAATCCCTGGAATCCTGAGCATCATATTCGGTTATTAAATTGTTATCAATGCAATAATCATATACTTCTGTTCCGGGAAGGGGATGGAGGCAGTATAATGCGCTCCAATCAAGCTGTAATTTTCCCGCGAACTCAAGCGTATCTATAACTTGCTTTTTTGTTTCAAAAGGAAAGCCCACAATAAAGGATCCAATAATATATGCATCGCCATATTTTCTAATCAACTTAACAACGTTTTCCACCTCGCCTAAAGTTAACGGCTTTTTTATTCTCTTCATTATTTCGGCATTACCTGATTCAATGGCAACATTAAACATAGCTACATTACTTTCATACATCTTTTTTATTATCTCCTCGTCATTAATTGTTCTTATCGACAGGCCACCGCTGGCAAGCCATTTAACGTTGAGTTTTTTCAATTCATCTAAAAGTTTTAGAAACCATTCTTTAGATAAGGAAATATTTACATCATTAAAAATAATAAAGTTTACACCATAATTATCTTTTAAAAATTTTATCTCATCGACTATTGAATCAACCTCTCTATATCTCCACCTGCATTGGAAAAATCGAGATGAGGAGCAAAAAGTGCACGCATTTGGACAACCTCTTGTTGCTGTCATAGCTCCCAATTTTAATTCTTCTCTTTTATATATCCGAGAAAGGGCGATTCTTCCCTCTTTAAAGTAATATTCCATATGGACATCCCCCCACGGCAGTCTTTTTGAATCTTTAAAGCCTTTCCAAAAATTATTCCTTTCGTTTTTTATTATCTTTCCATCTTTTTTAAATGCTATGCCTTCAACATTTTCTATGCCAGCAGGCGAATTTAACCCCTCAATTAAATCTGATAATCCCAATTCACCCTCGGATATAATGGCATAATCAACGTTTTTATCTCCAAGGGCAAGATTTGTGATGTGCGTTGGATAATAGCCGCCAAGAACAATTTTAATATCTGGATTGATTTCCTTAATTTTCTTGGCAATTCTATGAAAAATATCTATGCTAGTAAAGAATAAGGCGGATATGGCGACTAAATCTGGTTTATATAAATTTACCAAATCCTCTAAAGTATCTTCCAATTTTTTCTTGCTGATAAATTTCATTTCAATGTTCAAATCGACAATATGCGTTTCATACTTATTCTGATTTTTTAAATAAGAATAAACGTATAACAAGCCTATCGGAGGCTCAAAATAAGCGTAACCATGACTATTTTCATTTTCAACCAATGTCGGATCGGGCGGATTTAAAAATAATACTTTTTTGATGGTTTCCATTTTGATTTTTTTAATTATAATGAACGAAAATAATTTATATTTTTCATGTCATTTTCAAGCCCCTTTTCTCCTTTGGGCGTTTCAGAAACCAAATATATGTCTTTTTTTTCTGCCAGTTTAAGCAATAGGCTTTTTATCCATTTAAGGTCAAACTCGCCATCGAATAAATTTTTGTGCTCGTCTTTAAAGATATTGAGTGCTCCATTGCATATATGAAAATATGACGGCTCTAATTTTGCAATCAGTTTTTCAACAAACTCTTTGTAATCTAAGTTCTGGGCTCGGGCACTCTTTATCGCATGAGAAAAATCAAAACAAAAATTAAACCCAGAGTCCTTGATTAGTTTTAATTGCAAATAAGAGTGCGCAAAGCAAATTTCATCTTCAAGTCCTATCTTTGTCATATTTTCAACTAAAATTCTTGGGTCGTTGATTTTTTTAATATTTCTTTCAAATGCTTCTTGGGAATCTCCGAGCGCAGCGTGAACTACTATGAACTTGCTATTTAAAAAATCTGCAGTCTTAATGACTTGGTTTTCAAACATTTCTACTTTAGAATCATCTAATGTAAAAACATCGAAACCGTGCTCTGCATGGGGAGCGTGAATGGTTGTTGAAATATCTTTTAAGATATTAAGAACGCTGGACTCTTTTAGAGAATCTGGAACGATATACAGCTCCAAAAAATCAATTTCTTTTTTTGAAAACAGCAAAACAGCTTCTTTAAATAACTCTTTTTTATCTGTAGACCAAAGTTTTAAGCCGTATTTCATGGTTTTTGTTTAACGTTTTTATTGATATCAACTAGCCTGGGATTTTTATCAAGGTATTCAATTATTTCTTTAAAAGTAAAATGTTCCCTTGATTTAAAATACCCAAATACTTTTCTCACCAAAACTAAATCAGGTTTTTCATCTACGCAAAGTCTGAATTCCGGCCGGAAAAAATTTAAAGAAGCTTTTGCGATTTTTATATCGAACAGATCGGGCCTTTCTAAAATAAAGGACATTACCTCTTCTAAATGATAAGGGTCTTTGGTCAATTGAATGCTTTTTTTTAGCGCCTTCAAAGTAAGAATCTCAATATCTCCCAAACCGCGGGGATAACCCTCTATGAAAAAATAATCCGGCCTTTTTTTAATTTTTTTATATTCTTTTACGCTCTCGTCAATTAAAAAAGGGTCAATAAGCGGGCAATCGGCAGTAATTCTTATTACTGGGTCAATCTGAAATTTTTCTGCGGCTTTTATATATCGCAAAAGAACATTTTTTAGGCTCCCTAAATAAAATTCGGCTTTATTCTTTTTAATGAGCGGCAAAAGAAGTAAATTTTTTTTAGTATCGGGGATAGCCACCACTGATTTCTTAATAAGCTTAGATTTTTTAACTCTTAAAATAACGTGCTCTAAAAGACGCTTATCTAAAATTTTCTTATATACTTTGCCGGGCAGCCTCTCTGATTCCATTCTAGCTTGAATGATAACGCCTATATTATTCATAATATTTTTTTGAGGGTTTCTATTATGTAACTTATCTCTTTGTCCGTTAAAGAAGGGTAAGTGGGAACGACAAATAAAGAAGAGATTGTTTTTTCTGTATTAGGAAATTTTTTGCCATCTAGTTTCAAGTACTGGTGAAGAAGCGGATACCCTCCCCTCCCTAATTCAATGCCGTATTTTAAAGCTTTTTTTAAAATTTGACGAGGATCTTTTTTAGTTTTAACAGGATATCTCCAAAAAATATGGTTTTTTGGGTTATCTGGTATTTCGGCCAAACTTTTAAAAGCGAGCTTATAAATTTCGGCTATCTCTCTTCTTTTCTTAACAAATTGCGAAACTTGGCTTAATTGGCTAATTCCTAAAAGCGCGTTTAAATCACTCATTTTGTAATTATATTGGATATGATATTCAGAGGGCGCAGACAAGCGTTGGCTAATAACGGTAAGGGCATAGTCTCCCAGAAAATTCACTTTATCAAATATTTTTTTTGAATCAGTTAATAATATCCCTCCTTCTCCTGTTGCGAGCATCTTTGAATGGTGCAAAGAAAAAATTGATATTAGCCCGTAACTGCCTAATTTTTTATTGAGATAAGATCCGCCCAAAGATTGAGTGGCGTCTTCTATCACAGGAATCCCTAAGGCGACTATTTTGTCTATTTGAGCTGGATAGCCGAATGTATGGGGAACAATAATTGCTTTTGTTTTTTTTGTTGCTTTATTTTTTAAATCTGGAATAGAAATATTAAAATTCCCATTTTTTATATCAAAATTGCAATCAACTAGCTTTATTTTTGCTTTTAAATAGTTTATTGCGTTTAATATAGATACGCAAGTATAAGAGGGGCATATAACTTCCTGGCCCTCGCTAATGTTTAAAGATAACAAGGCCAAATGCAAAGCAGCTGTTCCGCAGCTGGTTGTCACGGCATATTTTCTCCCTATATAGTTTGCAAATTTATTTTCAAACTCCTTCACTGACTTGCCAGAAAATAAATCAGGGCCTACTGACTTTTTTAGATAATCAATATCTTTTAAAGTTATTGTCGGTCTGTTTAAAGGGATTTTAATATTTTCTTTTTTCATAAAATTTAATTGATGCGCCTGATTAATTCAAACGCTTCAGCAAATCTTAGGCCTGCTCTGAGGCCTCTGTTCTGCGCCAAAATCTTTGCTCCCTGCAGAGACCTTGGATGGGGAAATTCTCTCATCTCTGATTCATATATTTGGATTGCTTTGATTTTCTTTTTAATAGTTGACGATATGTCTTCAAAAACATTAGGTAAAAATGCTCCATTTATCTTCTGAAAACTCCATTCGGTGCAAGAGGGAGTCTCAAAACTATATATTTCCTTGACCGGACAATTTTTAACAGGCCTGGCAGCTGTCAAAACAGCCTCAAAAACAATACGATGGTCAAGGTTCAAATCAGCGTGGCTGTGGGTAAAAATAATTTCAGGTTTAATTTTTTTTATAAATTCTTCAATTTTTTTTGTTATATCTAAAAAAGGCGCTGTTTCAAAACGTTGGTCTGGCAGGTCAAGAAAAAAAATATTTTTTATTCCTAAAAATTTTGCGGCCTTTTTTGCTCTTTCTTTTAATTTGATTAACTCTCGCTTGGGCGCTTGAAGGCGGTTTGAATAACGAGAAGTAATTCCCTCCCCCAAAATCAAAATGGAAATTTCGTTGACTCCAGCATACTTTGCCATCATGCCCCCGCAGCCTAAAATTTCGTCATCAGGATGGGCAGCTACTATTAAAATTTTATTTTTGCTGAACATATAATTCGTTCTTGCTAATATTATTTCTCATCAAAATCTCCAAACTTTTTTCTCCGCAGTTAAAAAGCAAATCAATCACTGAAAGATAAGGAGTAAATTCTCCCCAAAGCTGGGGGTATTCCGGATGTTTAAAATCTTGAAAATATGCCTTTATGCCCTCTTTAGTAAAATCTTCTTTTTTTGCATAATCCCTGCCCAGTGCCCCAAAAACATATAAATTCGCTTCTAATTTCTTGCACATTTCTAATATTAAGTCTGATTTATGGCTCTGCAAATTTAATTCGGAAGCTTTATAATATTTTACCTTTACGCCCAATTCTTTTAAAAGACACTGCAGCATGTAATCATTTAAATCTGATAGAGAGTCCCATTCTTTTTTGTATACTTGTTCAAAAAAATCAGCATATTTATTGAAATAAGGGGCTTTTTTATAATTTAGATATATGGACTTTAGGTGGGATTGGCGCCAATTTTTAGTGTTATCTATTTTAATATCTTTAATTGTCTTTTTTATGTGATCTTTTAAAAAAACGGGCACCGTCAGCCAAATGGGGCCATTGGCTGTTTTAATTTTATTCCGGTTGGTAAAACTATTTTTTTCAAATTGAACATTGTCTAAATGAACATATGCGTCGCTTATGGCAATTTTGTGAATCAGTCCTAACCAAGGCAAATATGCTGGCTGATGAGCTGTAAAAATCATATTTAATTAGTTCTTGAGCCATGCTTTTCTATTTGTTTTGCCACAAGCGCTTCAACCTCTTTTTGGGGGAAGTCGTCAATATCTCTTGCTTCCCATTTTTTTTCAGCTAACTCAATATATGGCTGAATAAGTTTTTTATCTTCTCCCGGAAAATTCTTATTTACATTATCTTTGCGAAAACAAAGGCCGGCAATCCAATAAAGAGGAGAGTTCATCAGCTGCAAGCTCCCCCAGCCCTTCATTGTAGTTGGCGGAACAAATTTCGGATACCCTTCAACGCCGGCAATAGCGTCCTCATACATTGGAGTTCCCGGATAAGGAGAAAAGTTAAAAATTGAAACCCTGGCATCAGGGTCGGTTTGGGCAATCCAATCAATAAGCGAAAGGGTGTCTAAAAGCATTTCCCTTGTTTCCCTGGGCATTTTAGCTAAAAAACTATACATAACTGAAATGCCGGAGCCTCGAGTAAGCAGGACAGCCTTTTTTATAGCGTCTACCCCGTATCCTTTTTTAATGACATTGCGAAGGAAAAAATCATTGCCCGATTCGCCGCCAATTTCTATAGAATAGCTGTTAGATTCAACGAGGGCGTCTGCCATTTCGGGCGTAAGGTGGTCGGCCCGGATATTGCCATCCCACTTTACATTAATATCTCTCATAATTTTCCCTATTTGTTTCATTCTTTTTATCCGATCCAAAACTATTGTCTTATCTGCTTCTTTATAAATTCCGTAAGCGATATTGGGGTCGGAAAAAGATATTTCTTTAAATCCGATGTCGTTGTGGATGGTTTTTAATTCGCGGTCAATCTCGTCAATGCTTTTTGGTATCCATGGAGAACTTAAGGCGCAAAATGTGCAGCGGAAAGGGCAGCCTCGGGAGGTAAAATACTGCATATCTGTGCGCTGAAAATGGATTTTAGTGCGCTCATTATAAGGGAAAAGATCCTCGCCATAAATTCCTGTCCATACTTTATCTACAAACGGCTCTGCTAAAACCTGTTCGGGCAGTATCTTTGGGTGATGGCCTCCCACGCCGGTAATAATATTTGGGTCAATTTTTTTTGCTAATTCTAAAATTCTTGCCGCGCGGCCTGTTTGATATCCGGTAAAACAACTAACGCCTATTTCTTTTGAACTTTTTATCAAGTCAATCAGCATTTCCTCTGAGTCAAATCTTTCATCAAAATAAGCAACCTTCAAGCCCTTTTTTTCAAATAAAGCTCCGGGAAAAAGAATTGATAGGGGCGTAAGCTTTATCGGAGAATCTTTTGTGGATATGGGATAGGCCAATAAAATATCTATTGTTTTCATAATTTATTTTATTTTATCAAAACTTATTAATTCTCCTTTTTTAATGTCTTGGCTTGACTCCCTGCCAATAACCAAAGGCGCGAATTTTGCCAGAATGCCTGTTCCTGGGCGCTTTGCCGCAATATTTTCCTTAGTCAGTATTTCTCCTTTTTTGATATCTTGCAAAGCCGTTATGGAGCGATAGCACGCCAATCTCATTTTAATTTCGCTTTCGGCAGGCTTGATAATTGGACTGCCTAAAGATTCTTCTGTTTTTCTTATTTGTCTGACTAATTCTTTTAATTCCTCGGGGTCAGCAGAAAACCAATGGTCAGGGCCTGGCATATTTTTATCAAGAGTAAAATGTTTCTCGATAATTTTAGCCCCTAAGGCGACCGCAACAATAGCGGCTATTGCGCCTTCTGAATGGTCGGAAAAGCCGATCACACAATCTGGAAAAATATTCCTTAAGTTTTTTATTTTTTCTAAATTAAGCTCTTTAAATTCAGCCGGGTAAGAAGAAACGCAGTGCAAAATCGCTAAATTACCATTACTGCTCTTAATTATCCTTGCTGCTTCGTCAATTTCTGAAAGATAAGCCATGCCGCAAGATACAATCATTGGCAAGCCTTTTTTTGAATATTCTTGAAGAAGAGGCAGGTTGACCAAATCATCAGAACCGACTTTTATGGCTGCGATTCCTATTTTAAGCAAAATTTCGAGATTTGATAAATCCTGGGGAGTTGAAAAAAAGATTATCCCTTTCTGCTTGCAGTGCTCGGCAATTTCTTTCCACTGCTCTTGTGAAAATTCGTTTCTTTCAAACATCTTCAAGACAGATTCTTTGACCGCCTTGCCCTGGCTTTTGTATTCATACATCTCATTCTCGCTGCTGATAAATTCTTTGGCAGTAAAGGTTTGGAATTTTACGGCATCAACGCCGGCTTCAACCGCCAAATCAATCATCTTCTTAGCAATATTTATATCGCCATTGTGATTTATTCCCGCCTCGGCGATGATAAAACAAGGCTCTTGCCCTCCTATTAATTTGTCAGAAATTTTAATGATTTTCATATTTTACTTTTGAATATCTATTATCCAATTAGAATTCTTTTTTTGCGAATTGCAAAAAGTCGTCTCAGTCTTTTCAACAATAATCTTTTCAAATTTGCTAAAAATCCTGTCTATGTCTTGCCTGGTTAAGAAAAAATTAACCATGTCCTGTTCGTTTGTGTCTTCGGTATTTAAAATAAAAGTATTTTTCCCCACTTGCTTGCCTTTTGAAAACCTGTAATCGTCAACAGTCCTGCTAAAAACAAAGGCTTTTGCCCCTTTCTTTAAAATCCTATATATTTCGTCAACTGCTTTTTTAAAGCCGTCTTCAGTATTGTAATACAGGACACCAAATGAAATCACTCCGTCAAAAAATTCGTCTTCAAACGGCTGTTTTTCCATGCTTGCATTTTTTAATGTCGCTTTCAAATTGTTGTCTATCAGCCGCTTTTCAGCAACTTTCAATCCTGGCTCTGAAATATCAGTAGCATAAGTTAAAAATCCCTCTTTTGCCAAAAAAACAGCGCTGGCTCCAGCTCCGCAGCCCAAATCCAATATCTTTAGGTTGCTTCGCTCTTTAAAATCCCGCGGAAAATGGGTGAACACAAAACGCACCACATCGTCAGCCGGATATTTGGGCTGGAACCTTTCTTTCGCGTGCGTATCTTCCCAGCGAGTTTTCATTGTAAGGCTTAAATTATCATCCATGAATTTTCCTAATGATTTCTTTTATTGATTTAGCAACATATATAACATCTTTGTTGGTCATTTTTGGGTAAAGAGGCAGGGTGATTGCCCTTTTATAATACTCCTCAGCTGCCGGAAAGTCGCCCTTTTTATATCCAAATTTTTTTCTGTAAAAAGGATGCAGGTGCAAAGGCATATAGTGAACCTGCACGCCAAGTCCGGTTTTTTGCAAGTCCTCAAATATTTCTCTTCTATCGCCTTTTTTAATTTGGACAGGATATATATGATAAGCTGATTTTGCGTAATTCTTTTCTGCTGGCAATATGATTTCTGTTACGCTTTTGAGCGCTTTATTATAAGATGTTGCAATCTCTCTTCTTCTTTTTATAAATTTATTTATCTTTTTTAACTGGCTTTGGCCCAAAGCGCATTGAAAATCAGTAATTCTATAATTAAACCCAGGTTCTTCTATCTCGTAATACCACCTGCCATTTTCTGGCTTTTTCACTATTCCATGATTTCTAAAAACTTTAAGCTTATCGTAAAAATCCTTATTATTTGTAAGTATCATGCCCCCCTCTCCAGTGGTGATGTTTTTAACTGGATGAAAGCTTAAAACCGTCATATCGCTAAAACTTCCTGTTTTTTTGCCTTTATATTCCGAACCCAATGCATGGCAAGCGTCTTCTATCACTAATAAATTATGCTTCTTGGCAATTTTAAAAACTTGGTCGTAATCGCAAGGGAGCCCGGCAAAATCAACTGTAATTATTGCTTTAGTTTTATTGGTTATCAGTCCTTCAATAAGTTCAGGATTGATATTAAGAGTATCGCTCTCAATATCAACAAAAACCGGTTTTGCCCCGCATTGAACCAGCATGTTCGCGGTGGCGGCAAAGGTCAAGGGAGTTGTAATCACTTCATCGCCGGATTTTATGCCCGAGGCAATATAAGCTAAATGGAGAGCTGCCGTGCCTGAAGAAACTGCTATAGCATACTTTACTCTGCAATATCTAGCAACCGCCCTTTCAAATTGCTCAACCTTTGGACCCTGCGTCAGCCAGTCTGATTTTAAAACTTTTACAACTTCCTCAATATCTTTTTTATCTATTGATTGATAGCCATAGGGAATAAATTTCTCCATAAAAAATTAAGAAAATTTAAATTTCTCTTTATCCAGCCATTGAATATTTTTATCAGAAGAATAAATAAGGTTATTGGAAATTAATTTGCCTTCTTTATGATTTTCTTTGCTCCAAAAGGCGAACTCTGGTTCGATTATAAAATATCCTTCAAGTTCTTTGGTGTGCCTCGACTCTTCGGCAGTAAACAAAACTTCGTGCAATTTTTCTCCGGGCCTAACGCCTATTATTTTTTTTGCGGCTTGCGGAGCTATCGCATCGGCCAAATCAGTAATTTTCATGCTCGGAATTTTAGGCACAAAGATTTCTCCTCCTTTCATTATGCCAGCGCATTTGATAACAAATCTGACTCCATCTTCTAATGTAATCCAAAATCTTGTCATTCGTTCATCTGTAATCGTGAGCTCTCCTTTTTCTTTTTGCTCTTTAAATAGAGGCACTACGCTGCCCGAGCTTCCTGCTACATTCCCATAACGAGCGCAGCTGAAAATAGTTTTTCTGTCGCCAGAATAGCTGTTTGACTGCACAAATAATTTTTCGGCCACCATTTTCGTTGCGCCGTAAAGGTTTACGGGCTGAACCGCTTTATCTGTGCTAATGGCTATAACTCTTTCTGCGCCGTTATTTATTGCCGCATCAATAACATTGATTGCTCCGTCAATATTAGTCCTAATCGCTTCAATTGGATTATATTCGCAAATGGGAACGTGTTTTAAGGCGGCCGCATGAACAACTATATCTACGCCGTTCATAGCTCGATTTAATCTGTCAATATCGCGGACATCGCCTATAAAAAATCTCAAACGCTGGTCGTTGAGTTTTCTCTCCATCTCAACTTGAGCTAATTCTCTATTGTCATAAATCCTAACGCTTTTAGGATTATGCTCTTTCAAAATAATTTCAACGAATTTTTGCCCGAAAGAGCCGCAGCCACCCGTAATTAAAATTGTTTTGTTCTCGAAAACCATAATTATGAATTTAGAATTATTATTAAATAAACCCTTAAGGTTCAGCTTAGCTTATACAGCCCAGCTGCTCAAAGGCGCGAGCCAGCTCTTCCGGGCTCGCTTTGTGAGGAATACGCAGTACGCGACAAGGTGTGCGAGACACTGCTTTCTCCAAAATAACGCGGGCGCGCCAAAAATTAGCTCCGAGGTCTTCTAAACCCAAAGACCCCATTTCAAGAAGCCGCTTAAGGTCGTTTTCAAGCTCTTGGTAGAGAACAGCAAACATACGGCGCGCCATCCATATCCCGTTTTGTTCCTCCATTGAGAAATCAGGAACAGAGCACCTAAGAAGTAATATTGTTTTTGCGACAGGTCCTTGTTCTACTAAACAGTTAGCTGGAAATATCTGTTCAGCGGGCACAACATCTACATAATCTCGGCGGATAAAAGGAATAAACGCAATCCTATTGTAAACTCCTTGGCTCTTGAGAAATTTATCAATAATCCCTCGGAATGGAGCGTTCTCGTACAGGTGCCATATAACAGAACGAATGACGCGTCTTTGCAGATTCATGTATTTGCGAGTAGCGAATAACTCGGGGTAAACCGAACGGTGATATTCCTTAAGCACGAATGCCTTATGAAACGCCAAACACGTGCCGGATTCTGTGAGCGCTATCATGTCGTCGCCCAGCAGTTTATACCCTTTTTCTTTTACAAGGAAGCCAGAGAGCGCTGTTTTGCCAACTCCTCCGCAGCCTGCTAAAATAGTGACGAGGCCCGCGGGATTTTGCAAAGCAGCCGCATGCGCAAATGAGATGCCTTTGCTAATAAAAAGCTGCTGGATAAGGCCGGTAAAAGAAAACATGGCATCGGTGTATACGGCGTATCCTGCCGGTATTTTTTCTATTGCCAGGCGAGAGTCGCGGTTCGCGTACCACGAATCTTTGCCGCCTTCTGATCTTTGAAATATCTCTCTGTCTTCTGCAAAAGAAAACATCGGAAATGGATTGACCAATATCATTAAGGGATTAGAATGGTCTTGCTTGGAGCTTTTAAAAGACCCTAATTGCCGATTGATTGATTTTAAGACCCACGGACGCACTTTTGGATTAACGCGCACGGTTATAAGATTGTGAATATGATATACGTGTTCATTCATATCTTTTTATATCGCTTTACCATTTTTTAATAGTTTCTTTTGTCTTTTCCCTGATATTTTTATAAACTTTATAAATCCCTGAACCCAATTCAGGCGAAAGAAGTTTCAATATTTCAGCCCCCCAAATTCTATACTGGCCCGAAACCTTATAGGCTTTTATAATTTCGTTTTTAATCATCCTCTTCATCGTGCTTTCTGAAATCTTTAAAAAATCCCGAGCCTCTTTCGGGGTGTATATTTTTTCTGATTTAATTTCTTCTGTCATAATATAATGTTAAACCCCTCTTAACATGGTGTCAAGAGGGGTCAATGGGTGTCAAAAATAAAACAGGGCGCTTAATTTTTAAATTCTATTAATTGTTCTACTTTTGCTTTTGCTTCTTCTAATCCCTGCCTCGCTTTTTTACGGGCGTTATGCGATTTTTTGACCGAATCCGCAATTTTTCGCTGGATATCGTCTTTTAATTTCGGCAGTATAATTCTTTTTAATGAAGAACTTGGTATAGCCGTTAAAATTGTGCCTTGCGCCTCTCTTTTTAATAATTCTTTTATAATTATGGATTTCATTAAAATCAAATTTACCTCCGGTTTAAAGTATTTTTCTTTTAAAATAAAAAATCCCGTTGAACCAACTAAATCTTGCATATCATCATTTATTAAGGCAATTTTATTAGTTGAACCCTCGACAGAAGAAACAATTACATCATTTTTTTGTAATTTCATTTTCGCTCTACTCGGCAGTTCTTTACCTTTTATTTTTTGGATTTTATCAACTATTCCTAAATTTTCATTTACATCAGCTAATTCAACATATTTATATTCTTTTTCTGGATTAACTTCTGTCTTCACATTTGATATTTCAATTAAATTATCAAAATTATCAAAACCATTTTTATATACTTCAATTTTAGAAATTAATTTTTCGTATTTTGATTGAAAATATTCGGCATCAATACGATTAATTTTTTTTACTTCTGACAAATTAACAATCGCAAATAAACTTTCTTTATTTTCAAAATCTTTTAATCCCAACTCTTCTAAAAGTAAATTTTCTGCTTGAGAATAAAATAATTTTGAATTTTCCAATTCTTTTTGAGATTTCAAAACATTATTTTTAACCTCTTGTCTAAATTTTGGAGTTCCTAAAATTATTTTTGTATTTAAAATATCATCGATAGTAACCGCGGGATACATTGTTGCAGTTGTTCTTCTATTCAAAAGCTCCACTATTGGTCTTGATTTTAAATAAACAAATAAATATTCTGGTTCAACTTTTTCTGACTTCAAGACGGCGAACCCTGAAGAACAAACTAAATTTTTTATATCTTCTGTTATTAAACTCACTGCATTACGAATTGGCCTAACCATAGAAACAATAATATCTCCTTTCTTAATAATCCATTGTGCCCTATCTGGCGCGTTTTCTCCTAAAATTTCTGTTTTGCTGTATTCGCCGGTGGACAAATCAACTTCTGATATTTCAATATAATTAAAAACTTCACCTTGTTTTGGTTTAAATTTTCGCGATGGATTTATCGCTATATCACTTACGGATATTGCTTTTAATCTGTTAAGATTGTTTATTAATTCTAAATACTCTGGCTGATAATATTCAGCGTCAAGTCGCAAAGCTCCCTCCAATTGCGATTTTTTGATTATTGAAAACACCATATCATAGAGACATCACTTCTTGAATAAATGATTTTAATTCTTGTTCTACTAATTCTTCCCACTCTTCTTTTTTCATTGCTTTCCAAATATCAAAATTATTTTTGAAGCTCATATTTTTAGTAATACTAAAACTAATTTTTATTTTTTCAAAATATTTTTTTACATCTTCTTTTTCTCCGATATGTTCTAAAACTTTATCATCTAAATTATATATTCTTTCAATCGATCTCGGATGATAATAATTCTCAATGCTTGATTTTTTAAGCAAAATAGCTTTACATTTTTGAGAGCTTTCAAAATCTTCTTTTCTTTTTTGCTGTAATTTTTGTTTAATGTCGGGACAGTGCTTATCACTATCAAGGATTAAAAATAAATCCGTGTCCGGTCTTTTTTTAAAATATTTTATATTAATAATTCCGTCTATATTATCTCCGCCAAATGGTAAAACTAATATGTCATCATTTATTAGGTCTCTACCAAAAATATTTTTGGATAAAATATTATAAAATTCAACATCGTTTTTACTTTCGACGAAAACGACTTTTTTAAAACTGTCGAATAAATTATGGCAGGGTCTAATCCCTAATTCTTTTATGATACTATCTAAAAATTGTTCTTTATTGTTTTCCTCAGCATTTTCATACACCGACTGATTTGTTTTTTTACATAATATTATTGAATTATGGTTTGTCGCACCAGCAAAGACGGGCGAATGTGTAGTTATAATTATTTGATTTTTCTCAGAAAGTTCTTTAAAAGAGCTTATTAAATCTTCTTGCGCTGATGGATGCAAAAATGTCTCAGGTTCTTCTATCAAAAAAATCGTATTGTTTCCTTTATTTTTTTTTGCTAAATATCTAAAACGAGCCACCATAAAAAGTCTTCTATATCCTGCACCTTTGTGAGTCATTGGGATTTCTCTGTTATCATCTAAAAATTTAAATTTAACATCAACTGATTTTACAGCATCTTTCCAAACAATGTTCGGAGTTATTTTTATATTTTCTAAAGACGATGCATATTCTTGCATGTATAATAATATCTCCATTGATTCTCGTTGCATTTCTTTTTCTACTTCTTTTCCTAAATCAAAAAATTTTTGATTTTTATCTTTATCAAAAAATTCTTTAATTTCTAACACAGAATTTGTTTTAAAACTAATATCTGCGATTAGTCCATAATCAGATGCAAACAACTCTACTTCGGGTAAAATCTTATACAATTCTCTATCGTCACTAACCCAATTTTCCACTAATTCTATATTATTCTCACTACAATATTTTTTAATAAATTTAATTTTCTCAAGCTTTGAGTTTCTACCTTTGCCCGAAACTGGTATTTCAATTTTATATTCTTCTAAAATTTTGTTTAAGTCTTCATCGCTTTTTTCGTAAAGTTTAGAAAAATTACTGTCCTTGAAATCTTTCATCAAAATATTACACTCTGAAAAACTATTTCCTGCCTTGTCAGCTTTTTTTTGCACAAACATCACTCCATCAAATAATAAATCGTCTATAAATTCTTCTTGTCCATCTTCTTTTTTAAATTTTTTTAAATGCTCTGATAAAATATCTCTTATAGTTTCACCTGTAAAACCACACTCAATAATTATCGGTTTTGCAATATCATTAAAATCGGCTTCTTCAATTTTATTTGTTTTAATGTCTAAAAAAGAAACTGCGGCATGTAATATTATCGATTTTCCAGAGTCATTTTTACCTATTATAGTCGAAAAATTCAGCAAGTTCACCTCTTGTCTTTCTTTTATACCTCTATAATTTTCAACTGAAATTTTTCTAACGAACATAAAAAATTTATTAAATAAAAATAAATCTATTTTCAACGATTAAACAAACAATCATTCTTTTTTGTCTTCTCCTGGTTCTAATAATTCAAAACCCCTTATTTGGGGCATTGACTGTCCTATTTTTCCACTCATTAATCCTATAATACCACCTGTAGTCTGAAATAGTTTTTGCACTTGTGCCTCTCTAGTTTTCCATATCTTTTCAAAAGAAACGCGTTCTTTTATTATCTGCTGATTCATGTCTCTGTATATTTCTGCAATTGCTTCAAGCTGTTGTTTAAATTCATAGCTAGTAATGTATTCATATAATAATTCTGCTTTTTCTCCACGATTTTGAGATACAAATTTTTCTTTGGCGACTTCAACCAACTTTTGTCTTAACATTTCTGCCACCTGTAAAACTAGACTATAACAACATATAACCACACCATCTTTCAATAAAATATCTGTACTAGAATCCTTTGGAAAAATATTTGTAACTATAATTGGAATATTGGCCTTTTCGGCTCTTAAGTTATCTTTAACAATTGTTATCCATTCATTTAACCACAATTTAGTTCTTTTTGATTCCCATAAGATTGTTCCACAGTTATTTCCCCTATGAGTTTTAACAATTTGTCTGATATCTGCACCCTTCACCCCCTTAGCTATCGGTTCTATGACATCATAAGGAAATGCTCTTCTCAAAATATCCTCTAAATCTAATTCTTGTACTTCGCCTTGCAATTGTTGCGAACGTTGTTCAGCCTTTCTTTGAGCATCTTCTAGCGCTTTTTTTAGATCGCTTATAATTTTTTCTTTTTCTTTGTCCTTCATTCGATTTTGTTCAGTAAATTCAACAATGGCCTTATTTCTAATTTCCTGTTTTGCCTCATCAAGCTCTCTTTGTTTTTTCAACTCAAAAAGCCGCCTATCCTCTTCTATTTGATTTTTTTCTTTTCTTAATTCAATTTCTTTTTTAGCAATATCTTCAATGGCTAAATTTTTATTATTCAATTCTTCATTTAGCAATTTAATCTCTTTCATTTTTTCTTTATTAATTTTATCTGAAATCTCTTTTTCGGCTTCTTTACGAACTTCTTGAGCTTTTTCATTAACTCTTTGTTCTAAAATATTATCAAATTCCTTTTTAGACTTTTCTATGCCCAATCTTTCTCGCTCCAAATCATTGCTCCTTTTTTGAGCTTCTTTTTCTTTTGACTCCAATTCTTTATATTTTTTATCAAATTCTATTTCTTTATTTTTATTTTTAATTTCGAAATCAGCTTTGACTGTGTCTTCTATAACCGAATAAATAGCCTTTGTTAAAGGAGTTTTGCATTTTGGACAAATTATATTTTGCTCTTCCATGTTTCTTTAAAAATTAAATTTTTGTTTTTTGGCGAAATCTATAAAAGCGTCTGCGATTTCGTCTAAATCGTGGTCTAAAACTTTTCTGAGATTCGTATCGTGAACATAATTTCCGTTTGTGTCTTTTTTGTAAATATAGTCTCCCGAATTATCTTTGCCTGCTTTTTTTGAAACTGCCATAAAAATTGGATAATCTTTTATCGGTTCGCCTTCCCATTTCTGTAAAAATAAAACAGAGGTTTTCACGCCAGCATGCGGTCTGAAGGTGTTCGCGTGCAAACCAACGACCGCGAGA
>Ga0209210_1001781_pt1 | contig 17200 bp, 13 predicted proteins | sample RifGroA1_FD_183991 | JGI IMG/M metagenome (GOLD analysis project Ga0209210, IMG submission 183991) | Contaminated groundwater microbial communities from Rifle, Colorado, USA - Rifle Groundwater A1 (SPAdes) (version 2) | ecosystem: Environmental > Aquatic > Deep subsurface > Groundwater >...
GTCTCCATTGCGGAGAGTGGAAAAAGAGTGCGGTTTTCTTTTCTCCCATACCAGACAACTTCTTGAGCGTATTTTTTCAGATCACCAGCAAAGCCTTCTGATGCCTTGATAGTGAGGCAAATGGGACCAAAGCAACTAGAGATTTGCTCCTGACCTTGTTGGGCAAAATAACGAGGCCAGTCATACTCAAGTTCAATGGCCGGCTCAAGACTAAAAGGATCAACAACAACGGCGGACTGATAGCGAATCAGATCGCTGAGCAACCCTGCTGGCAAGTCAAGCGCTTCTACTTGCAAGAGGGCCTCAGTAAAAATCTTGATTTCGCGGTATAACTGATCTTTCTGAACCACTAGATTAAGAAAAGAGGCTTCTTCGAGGGGCCAACAGATAGCTCCAAACTGAGGGATGACGAGGTCAAGACTACCGCCCTTCATCATTTTGTCCACAACCCCGGAAACCAAAGTGATTTCCCGACCAACAACCGTCTGATCATTACTGGCGAAATACTCCAGTAATTTTTCATAAAAGTCGCTGTACTTCATACCGAGCTGTTTGTGGAACAAAATCGCCAGGCTCTGAAGTAATCCCAGACAATGGAAACACTGAACCGCCCAGTAGAACAGGTGGGTTCGTCTCCATTCAGCCGGAGGCATCAACTCTGTCCCCACGATGATCTGCTGAAATTCAGGGGCCGGATCAAGAGCGGGAGTGCTGTGAGCTAAAAGAATCGGGTGACGAACAGATTGGATGCCGTGCAATTTGATGTAATCGGGTTCGCTGACTCCCGAATTAGGGAGCATCGTACAGGGGTAAACAATAAGTCGAATGGAATCATCTTGCCCATCCATCAACTGATCAACTCCTTTCTTTGACGATTCGTAGGTTTCGCCGGGCATACCGATGATTAATTCGGTGTAGGTGGCAATCCCCGCCTGGCGGTATCGATCCATCAGATCAGAGAACTTCTCGATCTTGATATTTCGCCGGCTAACCAGACGAAGAGTTTCGTCATTCATGCTCTGAAAACTAAGGGCTGTCCCCTTGCTCATTCCGGCTTCGTTAAGAATTTGCGTAATCGCAAAAACACGATCATCGCTATTCTTGGCGGTGCAGGCCCGAAAAGCCCGGGGAAAGCCAGCGTATTTGGCCCGAATTTCAATCATCTTTTCCGTCAGATGAAAGTCACGGGGGAAGATCCCATAGTTGGAATCACAACAGAGCAGGTACTCGACCTGATGTTGACCAAACCATTCATACTCAGCAAGGATCCTAGTTTCTTCCATTTGAAACAACTTGGCTTCTCCCTTACCCCAATCGCAAAACTTACAGGTATAGGGACAGCCCCGATTGGTTTCTTGGCTCGCGTTGAACAAGAAATCGTTACCAGTCAACATGAAATCAAAAACGCCAGTCAGATAAGGAGAAGGTAGGACCGATAAATCATTCGCCCTTTTCCTCTCGGCGGTCTTATGCGTCGTCCCATCTGGCAACGGGAAACTCAGTCCAGAAATTTTGCTATAATCCGGAGCTGAATTCAACGATTCCAGCAAGAACTCGGCAAAAGTAAACTCACCTTCGCCATGAACCACAATATCCACATAAGGGTGTTTCAAGAAGAAACCCTCGGACGCGTCAGGGGCATGATTACCCCCAAAAATAATAGTCGTCTTTGGGTAAGCCAGGCGAACTAGCTGAGCCAATTTCAGGTTATATTCCCAATTCCACAAGTAACAGGAAAAGCCGACGATACTGGGGTCGCACATTTTTGCGACCACATGGTTCGGATCTTCCCTCAAGAAAGCGAACGGCATGAACTGGAAATTATCCTTGATGTCTGGGATAGTTTGGACATAAGCCACAAGCGATCCCACGGAATACGGAACAAACACATTACGCCCGAATTGGTGATTTACTTGAACTAAGTAAACCCTCCTTTTCGTTCCTTCTAGGACCGCCATAATCTGAACTCCTTTCTTTTTCTATTGATTGTCAAATTTAAATCAGATAGGCCACGTTAGCCATCTTCAGTCACCATTCCTTCCATAGACAGATATAACAGTTTTGTGGGGTTATGTCAAAAAAATTTTTATGGACAATCAATCTTATTTAGGCTTAGACAAATACCTTTTATAGCGCAACAAAATATGCCGTTTTTTCTTTAAATAATTCACTAGCCTATTCTTTAGAGTGTAAGGTTTAACTCCTCCAAAATCACAAAGATATTGAAAATCATTAACTTGGCACCGTTTATCCCATTTTCGCTTCACGTAATTGAAATCTTCAAACTCATCAATAGTTTCAACATTTCTTTCTTCCGGCACGATGAAATGATCTAATTTTATTTTTTCGACTGGGACAATTTTATAGTCCGTCAAAAATTCCAAAGATAAATAAGTATCGATACTAATTCCACACCAATTTATTTTTTCATCCAAAAAACCGATTTCTTCTAAGGCTCTCTTTTTAATGATTGCAAAATCCGCTAGATGTAAATCTTTCCAAGCGCTATTTCCCCTCTTAGTCTGACCAATAACTGGAATTCTTTGACCGTAACTGACATGGCCAATGTGAGTGGAAACAATAATCATTCCTACTTGATTATTTTCATGGTTACTGACGAAATTATTAAACTCTTGATACCAATCGGGGGCCAAAAACATATCATCATTGACTATAAAAACCCACTCGTAACTGGCTGGTTTAATCCCTTGATTCATATAGTAAGCCAGACTATCTTTTCTGACCTGCCAAGCTTTGCGGCTACCTGCCAAAATCACTTTGACATCCGGCTCCTGTTTTAACCACTTTATTTTTTCTGAGTCAGATAAGTCTGAAGAAACAACAATTATTTCATAATTTTCTTGTGGAGTTGAATTTCTGATTGAGACGATTAATTTTTTTAAATATTCCGCTCGGCCATAAGTAGGAATGATTATACTCACTTTAGGGTTAGACATCGAAGTTTAAAATGATTAATTTATAATTTAACATGATAAAAAATAAAATATTAAGAAGAAAAGGGAGGGTCGCAGTCGCGCCACCTCCCTTTAAACTATAGCCTAAGCGATATTAAGACACAAGGAACTCCGCCATTTTGGCAATGGCCGCGCCCCTCTCTATCGGTTTGGGATAAACTTCTCGTTGGCGATAGGCCATGAGAGCAAACCCCTCTGAGGTTAGAAGTGACCTCATTCTCTCGGCGAGTTTAGTCGCGTCAGCGACTACCAACTCCGCCGTACCAAAATCGACGGTTTCAAAAACTCGCCGGCCACATTCCCGCTCGATCTTTTGAGCTAATACCTCAAAGCTCAAGCTGATCACCGGAATATTTTGGCAAGCGCCTTCAACCTCCGGAGACCCGCCGAAACCAACGATGATGTCGGCACCAGCAATCAAATCGGAAGTCGTCAATTCGTCTCCTCGGCGGACGATGGTAGTGGGAATCGGGCTATAAGAAACCAACTCTTCGTAAAGATTCATCTTGGTTTCGTTGCCACGATCAACTGCCTCTGGCGTTCTGTCCCCCGGATGGAGAGACAGGATGAGCTGGAAATTATGGCCATCTTTAGCGAGGATGGAAAGGGCTTCGACCAAAACCACCCACGAAACCATATTTCCAGCCGCAAATTTGCCACCATGAGCCAGAACAAGCTTCTTCTCCATTCCCAGGCCGAGTTTGGTCCGAACTTCTTCCCGCGAGAACCGAGGAAAAAACATGTCCTCACGCAATGGATTTCCTGTTCCGACCAGTCTAGCATTGGGGAAAACTTCCTGAGAAGCCTCAGCGTCAGCTTGGGTCACCCCAAAATAAAACTGGGCTCCAGGGGCCAATGATTCGAACCAGGCACCAGCCCGCGCCCTAGCCCAACACCTGGCACAGTCCCCATAGAAGCCATAAGGAATGCCTAGACGCCTCGCCGTCTCGCCAGCCGAGACCTCCACTTCAGCCAATTCCGCTGTCGAGGACATGCCAAGGATAACCACATCGGCGGTGGATACAGCCAAAGAAATCTCCTCCAAAGTCTCTTTCAGGGGCAAGCCGTTACCGACAATCAAGACGGTTTCTGTTTCTTGCTTCTCTAACACCTCTACCAATCGCTTGAAACAAGCGGAAGGAGCGATGTCTCGAGCCACCAAAACCACTCGCTTTTTAATCAAAGAACACCTCCTTACCCTCATTGGGTAATTTTTATCATCACCGACAAATAAAGAACCTGCCTCGATTACTACCATTTAAATCATTATCTGTCAAAAAAATCGGTCACCTAGCTCTCGCCAAGTGACCGAACAAACACCTTTTCTCACTGGCAAGGTAGACCGAGTGGATCAATGCCCCGCGATGCCAAAATGAAATTGGCTAGATCACGGACCGCTCCGGCGCCGGCCGGACGATGGCTTGTAAAGTCAGACATGTTGCGAATCACTAGCTCGGCAGTCGGAGGTGAAGCCTTGAAACCAACTGCCCGAAGGAGCGGGACATCAACTAGATCATCTCCCATCATAACTGTCTCGGTCAACTCGACACCGACGGATGACAGGAATTCCTGAGCCACAACTAGCTTCTTCTCACCACCACAGCCCGTAAACAAACTTACTGGTGGCCAGATTGAGGAAGAAGATAGCCCGTTCCACTTGGAGACCAAGAAAGTGGCCAATCTTGCGGAATCAGCATTTTCATTGGTGATAATCACCACTGGAATACCGATGGCACGCAGAAGAGACACTCCCTGGCCATCATAATAGCTCCGGCTTTTTATCTGACGACCACCAATCAAGGCCGTCGTGTTATTGGTAAAGACGCCATCAAAATCAAAGAAGGCCACCTTAACCGACTGAGCCAAAGCGACAGCTCGAGGACCGATCCAACCAAAGGTTTCTCTGTCCGAAAAACTTTTAACCATGTTATTCTCCCCCATCGTCAAAGAGACGAATTAAGTGCCTATCAAAGAAAGATTCTTTTTGTATAGTGGCATAAAAAAACAAAAAGTCAATCGTTGACTTTTGATAAAAGTTTTGCATAATAACAATCAGAACTAGTGCTACCTTGTCATCATCAAACAGTGAAGTGACTAGCGATTAAAATACACGGGAGGAGAGAAGATGGCCACAGCAGAAATCGGACTTGACGCCCTAAAAGGCGTGAGGGTGATGTTTATCAACATGCCCTTGCGCGAAAGTGCCACCCCCAACACCCCACCCCAAGGCCCAGGACTATTGGCAGCCAGACTGAGACAGTATGGCGCAGAACCAACGATCCTGGACCTGAATGCCTATCGAATCAAAGATTCTTTGGCCGAAACCAAAGGTCTCAAAAACGGTCGGCACCTCACCGAAGCCGAGGCGACGAGTCTAATCGAGCGTCACCTGAACAAACACGGGGAGCCCCAGATCATAGCCCTTTCGGGCATGATTACCACTCTTCGCTGGCAAGAAACTATTGCCAAGATCTGCCGACGCTTGGTACCAAGAGCGTTCATAGTGACTGGTGGCGGTTTAGCTACAGAGATCCGCGAAGGACTCTTTGACTGGATCCCAGAGCTTGACGCCATTGGCCATTCCGAAGGCGACGACATTATTCTCGTTATGGCCAACGAACTCAAACAGAAGCGTATGACCAGTGGTAGCCAATTTCACATCGGCTCCATTGGTGGTAGAGACAGATTCCTTTTTGGCGGCGATCGGCCGATCAATTTGGATGAACTGCCATTTGCCGCCTGGGACCTCCTCGAAAGCGACGTCGACGGTAATCCAGTCTTGAGCTGGTACATCGACACTCCTGTCTGGGGTTTGGCCGCCAACAATAGTAGCGCCACCCCCTTTGAAATGACCAGGAGCTTGACGACGGTCTCATCCCGAGGTTGCCCTTATGCTTGCCGTTTTTGTTTTCGAGGCGCTCAGGGTGAAAGAAACTATAGGATGCGGTCGGCGGAAAACTTAGTAGCAGAAGCTACTTGGCTGGTCGAGACCTATGGCATCGATTTTCTGGGTTTTCCTGATGACAATTTCGCCGTCGACCGACGGCGGATGGGACAACTACCAGAAAGATTTGCCTCGCTCAATGGCTTGCGCTGGGGCACTCATACCCGTCTCGACGAAATCGATGAACGCGCCTTCTCAATGGCCCAAGCTGGTTGTGTCTACATCGGTGTTGGAGCCGAGTCGGCCTCCGCCAGGACTCTCGAAGCGATGGGAAAAGGTGGGTTTATCTTGCGACCACGAGGTAGCAAAGAAAACAAACTCATCAATGTTGACGGGTACTGGTTTCCTGAAACCATGATCAATGGCATCAAAACGGCCAGAGATGCCGGAATCCACGTCAACTGCACCTGGATCATGGCCTTTTCTGAGGAGAGGTTGGAGGACCTTCAGACGAGTGTGGCCTTCATCCTCTGGCAACAAGAGTTAATGACCACTGGCCTGACCTCAGGAACAACCGAGTACGATAGAGCCATGGCAGCGGTCAACCAGAAAATGTTTGTGGCCACCGCCTACCCCGGCACCGAAATGTGCCGGCACTCAAAGGTCAGAGGGCTCCTTGGACAACACTTTGGCATGAGCTTCAACGATAACGGGGATCCCGTTGTCGACGAAGCCCTTCGTCGCTATGTACTGGAACTTGATGATGCCACCAAGGTAATGGTCGGAACTGACGGTCGAACCCTCAACTTTGGAGAGATGTCTGAGGACCAATTCCTCCAAGCCCGAGAATATGTTGACTCAGGGAGGATTGACAGGATCTTGGACATGTAGATATCCACAAATACCGTCTCGACGCTCTTAATGCGTCGAGACGGTTTTTACTTCCAAGCCACTATCAACGATATTTCTTTAGGAAAATTGTTTACTGGCGGACAAAAAACCAGATTAGAAATTTCCAAATTATTTACTTTTTTATGACGATAGAACCAATAGGTAATTAGTGGTTGGACCGACAGGGGTAGTCGACTAATCAGTTTTTTTATAACTCGCAAAAATCCCTTTCCAGTTATTCTGGCCAAATGATAATGTGTAATCTTACTTAAACCTCCAGCTCTAAAAGCTTGCTCCCAATCTTTTAGACGATATTCCTGCTCGCCATTTTGGCGCCGAGTTTGAGGTAAATCTGGATCTAAACCCATTAAAATTTTACTGGCTCGGCTATATTCCTGATCTAGTAAGCGCTCTAGATCAACCGGACTTAATTTATTATCGCGAGCCTTATCAAAACAAAAAATAAAGCCTCCTGGTTTAAGAATTCGAGCCGCTTCAGCAATAGTTTTAACTAGGTTTGGCGAGTGGTGGAGTGAGTAAAAATCAAAAATAAAATCAACTGAATTATTAGGCAATTGCAAATTATCAAATTCGCCAATACAAGCAATCACTTTATCGGATTGAGAGCCAAGGACATAATTAACGATTTTTTCACCTAATTCTCGAACAATATTTTCCACCACCTCCACAGCATAAACTTTTTCCACTCGAGGTCGTTCAGCAATAATCGCACTTAAAAAACCGGCCCCAGCACCCAACTCTAGACCAACTCCATGTAAACCATCGGGTAAAGCTTTCTGATCAACCCAAGCAAACAATTGCTTAACTTCCGCTAAGCTCAAATTAGGGGCAACCGAATCAAAAGTGAGGCGACTAACAATCTCCCAGGATTCCCGGTCTTTCAAAGCTAAGGCAAAAGCGGTCCGATAATGCTTATCGGCCTCGGCCTTTAAAGCGGGATTAATAGGCCAAGTTTCGATTTTCATACTTAATTTGCATCTATTAATAACATCACGTATTATAGCCTGATATGAAAATTGTGGCTATTATCCCAGCTCGGGGCGGATCAAAAAGTATCCCTTGGAAAAATATCAAGAAGTTGGCCGGCAAAGAATTAATCGGCTGGACCATCGAAGGAGCCATCCAGAGCAAAGAATTAGACCGGGTCATAGTTTCCACAGAGAGCCCTAAAATTGCTAAAATTGCTAAAAAATTTGGGGCGGAAGTTCCCTTTCTAAGGCCAGGCCACTTATCTGTTGATTCAATCGGGATTGAACCAACTCTCAAGCACGCTTACGAATGGTTGAAACAAAACGACGGTTATGAAGCTGATGCTCTCGTTCTACTTATGCCGACGAGCCCTCTTCGTCAAACTTTTCATATTGATGAAGCAATAAAAATTTTTAAAAAAACCAAAGCTGACTCTGTCGTGGCAGTCAACGAGACCCCAGCCAATCATACCCCCTATTGGACCCTCATTAGATCCAAAGCTGGTAAGGTCTCTCTCTGGGGCGGAGTGAATTTAAAAGATATCATCACCCGCCGTCAAAACTTCCCTCTCAAATGTTATGCCCGCAATGATTTAGTTTATGTCTTAAAACCAAAAAATCTTTTTGAGAAAAAACCTAACCTTTATGGTTCTAAAGTGGAGCTTTATATAGTCAACGATCCCGCTCGCTATGAAGCCGACATCAACACCCCTGACGAATGGGAAGATGCCAACCGAAAAATTAAAAAAATAATTAAAAAATAACTGATCCCAATTACGATCTCAATTTTTTTGATTATATTGTAGATTAAACAGCAAAACGCCCTGCCACACCAAATGTAGACACCTAAAACGTTCAAAAAGAAATTGGCTTCAACTAAGCAGGGAGTTTCTCTAATATAAAATCGCTGATTCGCTTGGCACAGAGACCATCAAAGGAAAAGATAATTTCTTCAATGGCTTTGACTCTACCTGAGTGATGCAAATTAGGATTTTGCAAATAAGCGTTGATTGCTTCTATCAGTTCTCGCTCTGTTTTAACCACCCAGGCTGGCCCGAAGTCAATAAATTGCTTCATATTAATTTCATCATGGTAGCGTTTGACGCTATCGATATAGGGTTTTTTATCCCAACCATCAAAAGCTACCATCACTTGGGGTCGATCAAAGACACAAGCGTCTAAACCGATTGTCGAGGAAAATTGAACTAACCCCTCAGCAAAACGTAAAGAATCACAGAGATGCTTAACACTAGCTTGGTCCATTTCCGTCATTCGATATTTAGCCGTAAAATGAGCCCCTGGCGGTTTTTCAATTACAAAATTTTTGCCACCGGTAAACTGAGACAAATCGGCTGGCAGACTAGGGTGTTGCCGGACGAGAAATTGCAGATCCGGAGGAAGACGCTCTGCTTCTTGAGCTCGTTTAATCAATTCCAAAATCTGCCAATCGATATTGGTTAAATAAGAGCCCGCCGGAGCAACAAGCATAAATCTTTTTTCAGGGCTCAAACCCATCTCTTGAAGAAACTTCGTTCGAGCTTGATCCGTTTCAACCGGCGTTGCTTTTTTGATTTTTTCTAAATATTGATAGTACAAATCATATTGTGGCATACCAGTTATAAAGATTTTTTCAACTGGCATATCATGATAAACAACTGCTTCATTTTTTATAAACGAGTTACTGACTAACAAATAATCTGGTAAAATTCTAAAAATACGCTTATTGGTGGTGCCATCCCAAGATCGAACCATTGAGATAATTGGTATTTTCTTGGCTCGACAAGCCATCATAAATAAAGTTTCTTCTGGTGAAAATATATCAGAAGAAAAAAATAGATCTGGTTTATATTTATCAATCAAATTATTCAAAAAATCTTTATTAGCTAGTTGGTAATCAAAAAAACGAACCAGCCAACGCCACCACTTTATTCTCCCCAACCAAAAACAAATTTGTTCTAAACTAAAAATTACTAATGATTTTATACTTTTCTTACGATATAATTTTTCTCGCCTACGCAGGCTGATGGTGAAAGTCGGTAACATCCAAGTAGTCCATCGGTCAAAAAACATACTGATCGGTGAAAAAAAAGTTAAGCGATCATCAGGGAAAGATTCAATGATAATCCGATCCTGACTATAGTTGGCAATAAAAAAATCTTTTTTTATGGCCTGACAAAAAACTACCACCCTAACATCTTTTTGAGTAACCAAATTATTGACTACACCATTACTCAAAACATTTCTTGAAGAATAAGGGTGGTAGACAGATAAAAAAACTGTTTTCATTTCTCGTTGATAATAAATGAATTACCCATCCAGCCGAATTGATGGTAAGAAATAGCTTGCCATTTTTGATTTTTTTCTAGCCATTCTCTAAAAGCTTTCTGTTCGCCCCGGTCTGGATGACCCCTAAAGCAGTACCAATCATCAAAAATTAAGATCGTGCCATCACTAATATAAGGCGTGATAAAATCAAGAACCAGTTGAGCAGATTCATATAGGTCGCTATCAATATACACGACCGCAGCAGTTTTTATTTTTAATTTTTTTCTTGTCTCTTCATTGAGTGTATCTTTGAACCAGCCCTTTATAAAATCAAAACGATTTGTATCTACTCCCCAATCCTTTAAATTAGCTTTTACCCCCTCTAGACTGCAAGCATACTCCCCCTGAGAAAAATCCTTAGATTGAGCATCCAGGCCTTCAACAGATGGCAAGCCCTCAAATGAATCAAAAGCATAAAATCGCATTTCCTGTAAATTTTTATATCTCTTTGCTTGATAAAAGGCTGAACACAAACTCCCACCCTTCCAGACTCCAAATTCCAAATAGTCTCCTTTGGGACCAGTAAAATTAGCAAAACCCATCACCAAAGAAAGGATATCATCTTTTCGATTAGGAGTAGGTAAAAGCATATACCTCAAAACTGATTTAGAGAGAATGTCACGCTGGTGAGGGTTAACCATAAAATTATAGACCGGCTTTAAAAATTTTTTAATAACTTTTTTCATCCTAAGTTAAATTTAAGAGATTATTAATAATATAATTCTGGTGCTTAAGACTCAAATCTCCATAAGTTGGCAAGGTAATAATCATCGAACTTAGTCTTTCTGCCACCGGAAAATCCCCTTTTTTGTAACCAAAAGTTTTTCGATAATAGGGCTCTAAATGAACTGGCAAATAATGAATAGAAGTTTCAATGCCCTTATGAGATAAAATTTTTCTTATTTGATCACGTTTTTTGGGATTGACCAGAGCAATAAACATGTGATAAGAGTGAACAACCCCATTTTCAATTTTTGGAAAATTGACATTGGTACCTAAAAAAGATTCCTCGTAACGACGATAGATCGCTTGTCTTTTACTGTGAGAGTGTTTAATTCTTTTTAACTGACCAATCAAAAGCGCCGCTTGATAATCAGCGGTGTCATATTTGTAACCAAAATCAACCATAAAACGTTTGCCATTTTTATTAATTACACCATCTCGACGAAGAATTTTTGTTTGCGTGATATTCGATAAAAAACGGCTAGCTAAAGCTCCTCCTTGGCCAGAAGTAATATTTTTGGCCGCATGGAAACTAAAACAAGCAGAGAAACTGAGTTGCCCTGGACAATAACCATCCCTTGAAGCTTCAAGAGCATGGGCAGCATCTTCAATAATTTTTAAATTATGTTTATCAGCAATTTTTTTTAAACGAATCATGTCAATCATTTGGCCATATAGGTGAACCGGAATAATAACCTTGGTTTTCTTGGTTATTTTTTTCTCGATTTGATCTAAATCTAATAAGCCTGTTTCTAAATCAACATCAACAAAAACTGGTATCGCTTTACAATGAAGAATCGCATTACTGGTCGCTACATAAGTTAAAGGCGTGGTGATGACTTCATCTCCCACACTTACTCCAGCCAAAATTAAAGACAAATGAAGAGCTGATGTACAACTATTTAACATAGCAGATCCTTTGACTTGCAGAAAATCTGACAGGTAACTCTCAAACTCTTTAGTATAAGGACCTGGTGCCAACCAGCCAGACTTAATAGACTTAACAACTAAATTAATGTCATCTTTTTTGATAGCTGGAGATAAAAAAGGGATATTTTGCATAAAATTTATTTATTTTATCGCGTCATTATACATCTCCAAAATTTGATCAGCAATTTTGGACCAGGTGTGGTTTGAAGCTTCAATCAAAGAAGCGTTCCGATAGGCCTGATAGATCTTGGGATCAGTTATAATTTGTTTAACCGCTTTAGCAATTTCTTCAGGGCGATCTGGCGGAATCACCAAGCCATTATGACCGCTCTTAATAGCATATTCCGAACCAAAACCGCTGGTGGTGATTACGGGGATACCACAAGCATTGGCCTCATAGAAAACCATCGGAAAACCCTCAAAATTACCACTAACATCACGAGCCGCTAAAATAAAAACGCTGGCTTGATTATAGAGAAGGCGTAAATCACTATCACTTACTCTTCCCAGTAATTCCACTCGAGTTGACAATTGATTCTGTTCAATCAAATCATATAATAATTTAATATAACTTTCGTCATCAGACGCTCCTATAATCTTATATTTCAAATTAGGAAATTGGGTCAATAACGAAGTCATAGCTCTAATGACGAGATCCGCCCCCTTGCGAGACTTAAGAGCACCAACAGTAATCAAATAATTTTCATTCTTAGTTTCCGATAGAAGATAAAATATTTTATCGTCAACGCCATTAGGGATAAAACGGCACTCGCCAAAATTAACAATTTCCCGAACTTTTTGTTCGGTATATTTTGATCCAGTGGTGGCAATTGACACCCGCCGATAAGCGATGAGCATTAAAATCTTCTTGATTGACAACTTAGCCGGTGGTACAGAATACGTACCATGGAGAGTCATAATTAACTTACTGCCTAATAAATATGAAGCCAGAGCCAAACCTGGAGAATAACATTCCACCAAACTGTGAACGACATCACAACCTCGAAAATATTTTACAGCGTTCCAAAAAACTTTCAATTGAACCACGGGATGGAAACCGGGTTCAGGTAAGACCTCTTTAACAAAGATATTAGGCTCTGATTCATTGACGGTCTGAGCAGTTGTCAAAACCACGACTTCGGCTTTCGGAGCCACAGCTTCAACTAGTGATTTCGAATAACGTCCCCACCCATCAATTGATGAAAGCGAGGTGGTGACATACCCTATTTTTAATTTTTTAGCCACAACCAACCTGATTTTAGTTTAATAAGATATTCAAGAATTATACCTTCTTGACCCTAAAAATCAAGGTAGAAATTATTAGCAATTTTTTGGTTAAAATTGTCAAAAAAGAGGTCTCTGGAAGGCTTATTTTCGAGTAGCTAATTTAATCCTCATGACTGACCCGAGGGCTTCTTTGACTTCTTTAAATGAAAAATTTGATGTTCCTTCCCGCCGATTAATAAAAATAATTGGCCATTCATAAAATTTAACCCCTTTCAAAAACAACTGGTAAGCAATCTCGGATAAAACAATGTATCCCGAAGATTTTATCTGACTAAAATCTATTTTTTTGACAGCCTCACGACCATAAACACGATAGCCATCGGTATAATCCTTAATCCCGATACCTAAAATTAGACCGGCATAAAAATTAGCGAAGCGGCTAAAAATTCGCCGCCGGAGTGGCCAACCGATAATCTTACTGCCCCGGACATATCTTGAACCAATTACCACGCTGTTCGGCTGGGCCAGTTTGAGCAAAGCTGATAAATCTTTGGGATCGTGTGAAAAATCGGCGTCCATTTCCACTAAGAAATCATAATCTTTTTCTAGCCCATATTTTAGACCGGCCAGCACCGCTGTCCCTCGACCGCCCTTACCGATTCTTTTTAGTAAAAACAAATTTGATTTATGGGCTTGAGCTTGTTTAACTAGATTGGCAGTCTCGTCAGCCCCATCATCAACCACTAAAATATCGCTATCAGAGTAACTACCATCAAGGGTCTCAATCAGTTGACTGATATTGTCCTGTTCATTATAAGTTGGGATAATAATCAAGACTTTAGTCATCGAGATAGGATAGTGAAAAATTTATTTAAGGAGAGCTTGAATCGCCAGTGGCCAATTGTTTAGATTTGGTTCTGAATGACTCACTTTATCGAAATCTATCTTGGACATCTTGTCGATCTCCGTTTCAGTCTCATTCCCCCATATTACACCGTTAGTCACTGTGCCTTGACCACCGCCAAAGAAAGTTTTCTTTTCATAAGCGGCCAGACCAGTTTTATTTTTGATAATAATATTATTATCAATTTTCGCTTTAGAACTATCTTTAATCGCGATCCCAATATTATTTTTAGCAATTAAATTACCAACAATGGTTGGATTAGATTTTTCGCCAACAGAAATCCCTTTGTCGCCATTGCCAATCATTATATTATCTTTAATCAAGATATCACTCCCAGAAATATCTAAACCATCGCCCCCAGCGGCCGAGTCAGTGCCACTATTGACAAAACGATTACCTGAAACCACTGTTTTAGGATCAACAAGATCCAAATCAATACTATCCGAACTATTATCAATAAAAATATTGCCGGTAATTAAACCAAGCCCAGCTTTAAGATTAAGAGTATCATCACCATTATTAATACTGTTAGCTTTAGTCAGATAAGAATTACTTAAATCAAGGTTTGAACCATGGAGAGCCAGCATCCCGGAGATTAAAATCTCGTTCACAATAGCTCCGCTTCCCCCAGACATAAACACATGATCAAAAATGCTTTTCTGTCGGCCAGCATCGATGACAGCGACCGTTCCCCAGGCCTCTGGCTGACCGGCTCCGATCATTTTTATTGGCAAGTCAGAAGTGCCCATGGCCCAAATAGGACTATAAGAAATTAGAGAGGCCCGCGAACCAAAAGCCAGGACCGCCCCAGGTAAAATGGTTAATTTGGTTTGAGCAGGGATAATAACAGTTTTGGGAAAATAATGTGTCCCGCTAGCTAAAATTAAACCATCGTCACCGAGAGTAAATTCCGGATGCTCCAGTGAGAAATCTTCTGGGGTTTTAATTACCCCCCATAAACCCGCAAAACTGGCTGGCAAATTGATGTTTCCAGTCAAGCGTGGCACGGGTGGATACTGATCAGCTAAATGTTTAGGCGCTTCCGTTTGGAAAAATTTTACCACTCTCTGGAGTCGACTAATTTCTTTTAAATAAGAAAAATTATTGCCTAATTTAGCTTCATCAGACAAAAAATCACTGTTATATTTTTTAATCCAAGCGTCAATAAAACGCAAATCATCAGCATTATTTTTAGCCAAATAATCTTTTAACAATTTGTTCCGAGCTTCATGCCATTCTGGAATGGCCAAAATTCGTCTTTCCAAAGAAGAAGGTATTTCTTGATAGCTCGTCTCCGGATCAGCGACATCAATGTTGTAAGGTACTGGTCGGAATTTACCGATCAGACCGTCAAAAATCATCACGGTATTATTCGCCCCGCCCGGTGAATCACCAGCTCCATGGAACGTCCCTGACAAGGTGTTGACCACATTAAGAGCCAACATTTCATCGAGACTGACCAAATGAGGCAACAATTTTTTGAAAGTTTCGTCATCAGCCTTACTAATGATTTCTGTCAGAGCTCGAACCGAATCCAAATCTGGGGTAGTTTTATTCCAACTTTTCCAATACTGAGCACCATCTGGAGTAAAGACCGATGAACTGGTGGCAACCCCGGGGAGTGGCTGACCAATGCCCCAGATAATCGAACTGGCCGAGATCGGTCGTTTCTCCAACCATTCCTGAGTCCAGTGTTCGAAAGCTAAATAGACGCCATGGTCCGAGCCGTTTAATGATAACCGAATATTGTAACTTTCTGGAACAATCAGGCCCAATTTTTTGGCCCGATAATTATTCAAGGGTTCAACAAAGTAGGCTCGGTCATCGGGAATAACCAAATTAATCTCCCGTTTACCTTGGAAGAGATGGTCTTTAGGAAACTTAATTAAGAATGATTTTTTGTAGCTATTCCAATGATTGGCGATATTGCCTCGGTAACGGACTTTGACTTGATCTTGATAGCCTAGGGCTTTAAAGTCAGCCTTGACCCAAACCTTATTGTCATCACCTAACTCACCTTCAGCAAAGGGTCCAGGTAAAGCCTGATCGAGCTTGCGAATATTTTTCGGGTCGATTGTTAGCTGGTAGGTCTCTAAATCGCTATTAAAAAAAGCGTAGCGAGGCAAAAAAAAGAGATCAGGCAACTTAAGAAACGAACGATAAAGAGGCACTAATTGTCTGACCAAAGGATTCCGAATCAAATTCTGTCGGTTAGCATAAGCAAGTGGAGCTGCTAATCCAGCTAACACCACTAAAACCGCAAAAACTTTAAGTGCTAATTTTTGTCTTCGTTTGCGACGCGATAACATATTCTAGTATTCAGCTGAACCTTGGCCAGACAAGACTTCTACCCGCTTAATCAACGGCAGAGCATTTAACTTATCTACTAGTGGTCCCAAATCTTCCATCTCTTTTAGGTGGAGCGATAGGCTATATTCACTTTGACTATTGTCATAATGTTTGACATGGAGAAATTCTCGACGCTCGAGGTGTTGATTAAAAACCGGATCCAAGCTTTCCATCCGAAAACTTTTATCCGTCACCAGGATTACCAAGTAATCAAAATTTTCCACCACCTTACCCAGACCGTAGCGGAAGAACAGGTAAATAACCAAACCCAAGAAGCCAGTCGTAATTAAAGCCAGAGAATAATGGCTCATCCCGATAGTAATTCCAACCACTAAAGCAAAGAAAATATAAGCCAAATCACTAGGCTCTTTCAAAATCGAACGAAATCGAACCAGAGTAAAAGCCGAGAAAATCGCAAAAGCACCAATAATGTTATTTTGGACAGCCATCATGATCGCCGTACTTAAAACGCCAAAAATAATGATTGAGAAAATAAACGACTGAGAGTGAGACAACCCGTGACGGGTTCGTTTATAGATATAAATAATAAACAACTGGAGAATCAGCGAAAAAAACAGGTTAAAAATAATGACCGCGGAACTAAACTCAGTCGGGTTCAAATTGTAAAAACTAGATAAATCCATACTTAAGATATTAAATAAATAATTTAGCGACTAATGGGAATCTGATAATTATTATGGATGGCCGTAACAGAATTAGCATATTTGGAAAAGGAGTCTCGCCGAAGTTCAAACATCTTTAACAACTGACTAAACCACCAAGGCAACTGACCATTAAACTTCACTTCCATTACCACTGTATTGTGAGGAGCGATGGCCAACAAACTAGTCTTGTGGCCTTGAAACAAATTGCTCGTCCAGGTGGTCTGGATCTCCCGATCAAAAGTAATTCTAATGGGCATCAAATAATTTCCCAAATAAGCCATTCGAGAATAGGATACCAACACGTAAGGATGGTAACGACCCTTTACAAACAGCCGCCA